>Ga0114966_10000840_pt1 | contig 29045 bp, 21 predicted proteins | sample M_130207_XF_Meta_FD_87029 | JGI IMG/M metagenome (GOLD analysis project Ga0114966, IMG submission 87029) | Freshwater microbial communities from Lake Montjoie, Canada to study carbon cycling - M_130207_XF_MetaG | ecosystem: Environmental > Aquatic > Freshwater > Lake | place: Lake Montjoie... | reverse complement strand
CAAATCGGGGGGCTAATGGTGGGTTCGGCGTTCGTCTGGGGTGTGGGCCGAGCGAATGAGGTTTCATGGCTTATGGTTGCGATGGTGGGCTTTGGGCTCTGTAAGGGATTTTACGACGCAAATATTTTTGCCGGTCTTTATGATTTTGTGCAACCAGAAGCACGCGCAACAGCGGCAGGTTTGATGAACACCGTTGGATGGGGTGGGGGAGCGATGGGTCCATTGGCAGTCGGTTGGTACACTGGAGGAGGAAGCGAAGTTGTGCAAATGGAACGCATGAGTCAGGCGTTTGGAGCCTGCGCGATGATTTACGTCATCGGCGTTTTGCTACTCTGGCAAGCATTTCGCATGGAAAGAAATCCGGTCAAACTGGTGGAGTCGCCTGTTTAGGGCAACACGCTGACATCGGTCTGTTTTACCCATCCAATTCGTTTTCCCGCATCAGTGACTTGGAACCAGTGATCCCGTTGGTCGAGCAACCTTAATTCTGTGCCATCACGAGCCGTAAATGCTGCCTTGGATTCCTCCACCGGACCAAATTTTACAGAGACCTCCTTCACCATAACCACCACGCGAGAGTGCCTTACCGTGATGGATGTGATCAATAACACCGAGGCGAGCGTGAACAACCCTACCGCGACGTAAAGGGCAAGCGAGCGAGGATTTGTATTCGGACGCTTTCGGTAGATTAGGACTGCAAAAAGCACGATGTTGCTTGTTAGAAAACAAAGAGCGACCTCATTGAAACTGAAAGTAGAAGCGATGGTTTCCCAAATACTTTCGATTGGTCGATTGACCCGTTGGCGCAGGAACTTAAGGTTTGATTTGATGTCGGAGTCGTGCGGAGCGAGTTGCGCTGCTTCCGCTAAGGAGCGAATTGCTAATCCTTGTTGACCACTTTTCCAGGCAGCATTTGCAAGATTGAGTAACAGTGCCGGTGAAGTGCCGTTAGTTTGGATGCTCTGATACTGCACCAACGATTGCTGAAATTTTCCCTGTTCGTATGCCTTGTTAGCCTCAATAAAACGGGAATTAAGTTCACTTTCATTTGCGAATGCCGAACAGGTAATTCCGATGATCATCCACGGAAGGAGGCTGAGCATTGTTTTTGAACGGCTATTGCGAAGAGGCTGATCTTTGTTCAACACGATTTCCAAACGCGACAAAACTTCGGAAAGCGATTGTTGGTTTTGAGCACCTGCATAACGGGCCAGATTGCAAATTTGAAAGAGGTCCTTCAATTCAGTTTGCACCTGCGGATCGCTGTCGAGTTGCGCGAGTGGGTGTTCCATGCTGGTTTCTGTGACGGAAAGACTTGGCAAATCCAACCGTTCGCCGAGGTGCTCTTGCAGCATACGAAAAGCTTGTGTGTAAAATCGCACCTCATCCTGTTGCTCCGCCGCATTGTGAAGTTCGACCAATCCTTCGTGGATAAACTTCTGAGTCTGCAATCGACGCTGAAAACGGGGGTTGTTGCGTTGTCGCTCCTTGTTTCTGAACCAAGCGATGAAGCCAACCCATGCGAGACAAGGAATTGCGTTTGAAGCCCAGAACCACGGCTGAGTGAGCAATGGTTTTTGAATCGCGCGGAGTTGGCCGAGATCGGGTTTGATATGCTCCAGATCGGACGCAATTGGTTGGCCCGTCTCATCAGACTTCGCTTCGACAACAGTAGCTTGCGCGGTGGGTTGTGCCGAAGCTGAAACGGTCAAGGCGATGCTCGAATTGGTCATCGTCACATAGCGTCGATTCTCTGGATCAAAAAAACTGAAACGGATAACCGGAATACTCTTGGCTTCAGATCCTTCAGGAATCACTACTTGTTCAAACGACTTGACGCCCTCAATACCGAGAGTGTCCGAGATTTGAATCGTGGCTGTCGCCGGATAACTCTTGAAATGATCCCACGATAACGGAGGCAACGTCATGGTATCGAGCGATCCCTTGCCTCGAATATCAATCTTCAGAGTAATCGGGTCTCCCACTGTGACGGCAACCGGGCCTGCCTTCACTTGCATCGAAAAGTTACCGACCGCTCCGAGGAACCCGATCCCGGGGGGCGGAGCAGGTAACGGAAGGACATTCATCGTCACAGTGTCGCTGAGGACGGATATCTCTTGATAGTTGACGCCTCCTCCAAAAAAATCAGCTAACGGATCGTTACCGGTTCTCCGTGCGTTTTGTCGCACTTCGATACCAAATGACACGGGACCAAACTCGATCTTTCCAACCTTGCTCGCAGTGATTGCAGTTTTGTAAACCAAAACGTTGTAGATCATGTTGTTGATCTGCATTTTGTTCTGCATGGGAGAAAGGATTTTGTTCACCACAAACCCGTCGCCCTTGATTTGCGGGCCCTGCAAGTTGCGTCCCTCCGTGACAAAAAACTGGATGTCAGCAGGGATGATTTCGCCCACGTATACTTCCTTTTTACTGGGGATAACCCGGGCGAAGGCAACCTGACCATTCGCATTGATGGCTTCACCCTTTGCGACCCTGAGGGTTACTGGTTGGGTCGTCATCACTTTGCTCTCGGTGCGGATGGTGATCGCGGGAATCCTGTAAACCCCTTCCTTTGAGGCGGTGATGTTGAAGCTGAAAACTTGGCTGTGCGTTGTTTGTCCGTTGACAATCGAGAGTTGTTGACTCGTTCCTGTCGATCGAATTGTGAGACCTGGAACCTGTGGGAGACTGGGGGCACTCTTGGCCTCCTCATCTTGTAAAACGGCCTGCAGAGTTGCGCTTTCTCCGAGAGAAATTTGGGCTCGATCTAGAGTTGATTGAAATGTTCCGGCTAGGATGGTAAGAAAAAACCAACACAAAACCAAAAGTCTAACAAACCACGGAGTCCACCCAACCTGAGTGGTGAGGCGATCCGTTTTTCTAGGGCAGGGGGTGCCAACTATTAAGTTAAACAACATGGGGAAACTTCTCACCAATCTTTAAAGATCCGGTTCCGTGCCGGTTTTTTATTGTCCTTGGGTGGAAGAAAAATCATCGCCTTTTCTTCGCCCTTTTGTGCCTCCAACATTTGTCGAGCCTGCTTCGGTGTCATTTGACCAATTTGCGCTGATTTTGCATCAGCAGCTTGCTCGGCTTCTTCTTGGGCTTTTTGTTGAGCGGGATCCTCTGACGGTTTTTGTTCACCTGGTTTTTGATCCTTCGAAGGTTGAGACTGATCTTGTTTTTCAGGCTCCTTTGGATCTTGTGAGTCCTTGGGGGAAGAAGAATCTTTTCCTTTATTATCGTCCTTTTTCTCCTGAGATTGTTTGTCGTCCTTCGACTCGGATGGATCCTGCTTTTTGTCGTCTTGCTTTTGATCCTCCGATTTATCCTTCGAATCCTTGTCGTCCTGATCTTTTTTATCTTGAGGCTTTTTATCCTTGGATGACTCTTTTTGCTGCTTTTTGAGTTCCTCTAGTTGTTGACGTACAAGCTCAAAATTGTGCTTCGCATCCTGATCGTTGGGTTCCAGATTTAAAGCTTTCTCGAAATGCTGGAGAGATTGCTCCCACTGTTCTTGCTTTTGTTTTGGATCGGACTCGTTCTCACCTAATCGGTATTCAGTGTTTCCCAAATTATAGTAAGCGTGTTGCTGAAGCACCTTATCCGTTGCGGATAATGCTGCCTCGAATCTTTGTGCCGCTTTAGCATAGTCCTTGCCAGCGTAGGCACTACTCCCCGAGTTGTATTGAAGGCGAGGATCCTCAGGGCGACTAGTCAACAGGCGATCGTATTCCTCTCGTGCTTTGTCAAACTCCCCTTTCTCAAAGTCGCGCTGTGCTTTGCTCGCCGAGGCCAGCGCGGACTGCGCGGTTAAAAGAAGAAACAGGAGAGCTGCCGTTAAATTCGACAGTAACCTTCTTTTTCTAAAACCCGACTCGACCCAAAAAATTTCAAGGATCATCGCGAGCATTCCCAGTATTAAGGGCCAACGAAAACGATCGTGCATTTTCTTGACCTTTTTAGTCGAAATTTCGGAGGTGGGTAGAGGCCGTAAGCCCTGTTGGTATAGCACTTCCATCGCTTTGTTTTCTCGTAAGGAAAGATAAAACCCTTGAGTGCCACTAGCAAGATCTCGCAGTAAGGATTCGTTGAGTGCTGATTTGACAACATTTCCCTGATCATCCTTCACAAAAGATTCTCGTCCTTGCTCATCCTTGATCCGCAGCAATTCACCAGAGGGAGTGCCGACGCCTACCGTAAAAATTTTTAAGCCGGCCTTTGCAGCTTTTGCACCTGCTTCTTTAATCCCCTCTTCGTGATCTTCTCCATCGGTAAGGATGATCAATACTTTATGGTTATCTCCGCTATCATTTTTAAACGTTCCAAGCGCGGCATCGATAGCTCCCGTCAACGCTGTGCCGCCCTGTGGAATAATCCCTGTGTCAAGGATGTTGACGCTTTGTCGGAATGCTTCTTCATCGAGAGTCAACGGACATTGCAGGAAGGCAGTTCCTGCGAACGCGATCAGACCTAGTCGATCCTGTCGGGCCAACCGCATCAAATCGAGCGCGGCGAGTTTTGCACGAGTAAGGCGATTGGGGACAACATCGTTTGCGAGCATGCTGCGTGAAGTATCGATGGCGACAAGGATATCCCTGCCTCGTTGAGTCGCTTCCTCCCAGTTCTCACCCCACTGAGGTTGAGCGAGAGTCACCCATAGAAACGCAGAAATTACCACCACTAGGACTAACCTCCACTTTTGCCACACGGGATCCACTCCATGGAGCATTTTTTGGAGCAGGCGGTTATCGACAAATCGGGTCAGAAGAAGCTGTCTGTGTCGCCACGACCATCCTAGGAAAATGGCCAACGTCACGATGGCCACTATTCCTATCCATAGCACAGTTAGATGGGCAAATCTCATGGGATTAAGGCAACCGCCTCCAGACGGTGTTGCCGAGGATTATTTCGAGCAAAAAGATCATCAAACCTCCCAGCACAAACCAAGGGAAAAGTTCACGGTACTGCTGAAATTTCTTAACGGCAGCATCGGTCCGTTCGAGTTGATCAATCTCATCGTAAATGTTTCGAAGTGCCGCTGTATTATCTGCTCGATAATATTTTGCACCAGTTCGCGCAGCCACCTTTGTAAGTGTATCCTCATCGATATCTACTTTTTGAGTGGTTCTCGCTCGTTGTCCAAAGGCATTCACATAGGGCACATAAGCGGTGCCTCTCGTCCCTACACCAATCGTGTAAATTTTAACTTTGAGAGCTTCAGCAGCCTCAGCGGCAGCGAGGGGTGGAACTTTCCCGGCATTGTTTTGGCCGTCAGTCATGAGGATGACAATTCGACTTTTTGACTGAAGTTCACGCACTCGATTGACTGCAGCGGAAATGCCCGAACCAATCGCTGTGCCATCCTCGATCGTTCCTAGTTCCAAGCGATCCAGATTTTGGAGCAGAAAATCATGATCTAGGGTAATTGGAGCTGCGATGTAGGCTTTTCCTGCAAAGGCGACCAACCCGATTCGGTCGCTGGTGCGCTTCTCGACGAATTTATGGATGACATCCTTGGCGATCTCCAGCCGATTCACAGGGTTTCCGTGAAGTTCAAAATCCTCCGCCGCCATGCTCGTCGAGAGATCAAGGCAGATCACAATATCGATACCGCTGGCGTTAATTTTAGCCTCTCCTTCGGGCAGTCGAGGTTGTGCAACAGCGATGATGAGCAACACCAAGCTCAACCAGCGTAACCGCAGGAGCATCGATCCGACGCTCGAACGATTGAGATTTGCCATGCCGCGAACGAGTTGAATGGAAGAATACAGGAACGCCGATTGTCGGCCCCGTTTGCCCTTGAGCCATGCCAGCAAGGGGATCGCGAGGAGTAACGTCAGCACCCAAGGATAGGCAAAAGTAAGGCTCATGGGGCTAGCTTGCTCGAATCGATGGGGTCAACCATCTGAGTTTCATCGATTAACCGAAGCGCAGATTCCAGTAACTCTCGCAACTCCGGTTCTGTAGGTTCATGCTGGGCAAACTTCACCAGATCGCATCGTCGTAAAAAATCTTCCAGAAAAACTTTCTGGTTATCATTCAATAATTCTGTGGCTTGAAGTTCATGAAGAAACTCCTCAGTAGTCCGCTCCGGTGCATGTAAGGAAAACCGCTCCTCTAGATAAATCCTTAACACTTCCGAAAGCAGTGAGCAAAACGCGTAAGGATCCGCTAGCAAGCTCAGGGCGTGATGAAGTCGATCCTTGGCCCTGCGGTGAGGAGGGATGAGGATGACGACTTTGGCTTGTCCGTTTCGTTTTTTATTCCACCACCACCAAGCCAAGAACCCCGCGATCACTGCTAACAGTAGCCCTGCCGCGACCCAAGGCCAGCTAGGTTGAATGTGTTCCAGAGGCTTTGCTGGACGCAGCTCCATGCTGTTCGTGGTCTTGCTCGGAACGGGTGGCGGCATGATCACCGCAGAATTAGTCTTGAGTGCCATAAGACTCAGCTCCGCAGTCGGCGCCGTTCTCGAGTTTCAAAGAAACGGGCTAGGGGAATGGCGTAGGACTGGCCTGTGCGAAGTTGGATGCTATCAACACCGGCTGTGAGTAACGTTTTTAGCACCTGCATCTGTAGTTTCTGCCGACGTTCAACGAATCCTTTTCGTTTACGTGCATCGCCTGTGTTAATTTCGATGATTTCGTCTGTTTCCGCATCCCGAAGCGTCATGTAACCCAAGGCAGGCAATTCGTGCTCACGGTCATCCTCGATGTGTACCGCCACGAGATCATGCCGTCGGTTGACTTGACGCAGCAAACTTGGTGGTAACGGATTCAAAAAATCCGAAACGAGGACCGCGATACTTCGGTGCTTGGTCACGCGGAGCAGGAATTGCAACGCTTCATCAACCCTAGTCTGGCGATGTTCAGGTTGAAAAACCATGATCTCACGAATAACGCGCAGCACATGTCGTTTCCCCTTTCGTGGAGGGACAAATTTCTCCACCCGATCGCTGAACAATAATAAGCCGACTTTATCATTATTACGAATGGCAGAGAACGCGAGAACGGATGCAATTTCGGCGGCAAGTTCTCGTTTGGTTTGGCTTCCCGATCCGAATAAATTGGATCCGCTCACATCGACAATCAACATTACCGTGAGCTCGCGTTCCTCGACAAATTTTTTAACGAAGGGATGATTCATCCGAGCGGTGACATTCCAGTCGATCGTGCGAACTTCGTCCCCCGGTTGATATTCACGAACCTCATCAAAGTTCATGCCCTGACCCTTGAACACGCTATGATACTGCCCAGCCAACGACTCCGTTACGAGACGGTTCGTGCGTAACTCGATTTGCTTGATCTTTTTGAGAACTTCTCTCGGTATCATGGGGAGAATAACGGATCCAAAGTTACCTGCTGTCGGCGCGAAATTAGGGCACCGGAAGTTCGTCGAAGATTTTTTGCACAATGCTCTCGCTTGTTTTGTCCTCCGCTTCAGCTTCGTAGGTCACAGTGATCCGGTGCCGCAGCACATCCATCCCGATACTTTTGACGTCCTGAGGAGTTACATAGCCTCGCCCTCGCAAAAACGCATGTGCCTTGGATGCCAAGGTCAAAGCAATAGTCGCCCGCGGAGATGCACCCATTTGGATGAGATCCTTCAGATCAAGGTTGTAGTCCCCTGGAGAGCGAGTGGCGCACACGACATCCACGATGTAGTCCTTCACCTTGTCATCCATGTAGATATCGTTGAGAACTGCGCGAGCATGCCTGATCTGCTCCACTGTCACTACCGGTTGCACGGTTGGCAATTGGTTAGTTCTTCCCATTAAGTCGAGGATTTGGCGTTCTTCAGCGCGGGGTGGGTAAGTAACTTTTAACTTGAGCATGAAGCGGTCGACTTGAGCTTCAGGTAGGGGATAAGTGCCCTCTTGTTCGATTGGGTTTTGTGTTGCCAAGACTAGGAAAGGATCATCCAGAGGGTAGCTCTGGTCACCAATCGTCACTTGCCTTTCCTGCATGGCTTCGAGCAACGCGCTTTGAACTTTAGCAGGTGCGCGGTTAATTTCATCTGCCAGAACTAGGTTCGCAAAAATCGGACCCCGACGTGTGCTGAAAGTGCCCGTCTGCAGTGTAAATATTTGTGTCCCAATCACGTCGGCCGGCAACATGTCGGGAGTAAACTGTAATCGTGAAAACTTGAGATGAACGGCTGAGGCTAAACTTTTTACAGCCAACGTTTTCGCCAGCCCTGGCACACCCTCCAGAAGCAGGTGCCCATTGGCCAGCAAACCGATACAGAGTCGATCCAAGAGATACCGTTGCCCGATAACTACTTTCCCTATCTCATTGAAGAGTGGCTGTACGAAGGCTCCGGCCCTGTTTACTTCTGCGGTGATAGCACTGATGTCCATACTCATATTGGCCGCAATGCTGCCTGAATAGAGGATAAAAACGAGAAAATGTTTTCAGTTTTGTTGACTTCAACCGTCAATCATCCTAACAGAACTGGAGAGATCCCAATCGATGCGTTGAAATGAACCACCTGAATAATCCTTCTTCGGTCAATTACCGAATCGTTCCGACACTTATTTCGTTTCTGGTTTTGCTTCTTCGAAGCTGGATCGTTGATGTCAACACAACGGCGGGGGATTGGCCGCAACTGCTGGGACCTTCGCGAAACGGTCAAAGTGCGGAGACAAATCTAGCCACTAGCTGGTCACAGGATGGCCCACCTGTTTTATGGAAACGAAAAATTGGCCAAGGTTTTGCCAGTCCATCCGTGGTCTCAAATCGTTTAGTGTTACCTCATCGAATAGGGCAGGAGGAGATTATCGAATGTTGGGATGTTGCATCTGGTCAAACTCTCTGGAAAATTTCCCAACCCACGAGTTACAAGGACGATTTTGGCTCCGACGATGGTCCTCGGGCGACTCCAACAATTTCTGGCGGTCGAGTTTTTCTGATGAGTGCGGAGGGTTTGGTAACCGCTCGGGAGCTTTCTTCAGGTTCGTTGGTTTGGAGTGTTGATACTAAAACGGCTTTTGGTGCTTCAAAAGGTTACTTCGGGATGGCCTGTTCGCCCTTGATTACTCAAGGACGTCTGCTCCTCAATATCGGGGGGCGGGATGGTGCAGGAATTGTGGCATTGGATGAGGCGACAGGCAAACTGCTCTGGCAATCAACCAATGACGAAGCTAGCTATTCATCGCCAGTGCTAGCACAAATAGGTGAGGATTCAATCGCCGCATTTTTTACACGGAGCGGCTTGGTTCTGCTGCAACCAGGTGACGGTAAAGTTCTCGCAACTTATCCATGGCGCAGTCGCACGGCTGCCTCGGTGAACGCGGCACTTCCGATTGTGGTTGGTAACCACATATTCCTTTCAACCAGTTACGACACCGGTGCCATCTTGCTTAGCTGGAGCGAGGGGCGATTGCAAAAAATCTGGTCAAAAGACGAAGTTCTCTCCAACCACTACGCTACCAGCGTATATCATAAGGGTTATCTCTATGGGTTTGATGGTCGCCAAGAGCAACGCCCTACGCTGACTTGTGTAGAGTTGGCGACGGGTAAGTCGATGTGGCGAGAGGAGAGTATTCCCTCGGGAACTATTTTAGTTTCCGGCGGTCAACTTCTCGTCACCTTGGAGACGGGGGAGTTGTGGTTGGTGCAGGCAACTGCGGAAAAATTTAATCGGCTCGCACGTTCGCAGCTATTTGGAAATGGACTCCGTGCTTATCCGGCACTTGCTCGTGGAAAATTCTTTGCGAGAAGCAAATCGGAGTTGGTAGCGATTGATCTCACGGCCAAAGGTGAGTAAATCCCGACGTCCTATGCTTCGTCGAACTTGCGCTTGATCAAGGCTTCTAATTCATCCAAGGCCGCTAATGCATCAGTGCCTGAAGCGTGAACCTTCAACTTGGATCCAGGACCTGCTGCGAGCATCATCAGGCCCATAATGGATTTTCCGTTGACGGTTTCTCCATCCTTTTCGACAAATATCTGACATTCAAAACGGTTGGCAATTTTGACGAACATCGCGGCCGGTCGCGCGTGTATTCCGAGCTTGTTGATTACGGTCAACTGACGACTGATTTCTTTGCCTAACTCGATGTTTTCTTGTGAGGTGTTCATCTGTTCCCGACCTTATCAAGGAAAACGTGCCAATTAGCCAATGATTTTTTAAATAATCTGAGATTTTCTTTCAGCCCGACGATTGCTTTTCCCCTTCCGAAGTCGAGGCTGCCATTTTTGAGAGCAATCGTTCGTTGAGTTCACGGGCAGGATTGCAGCCCAATCTTTTAAGTTTCATTTGAAACGCCGCCACCTCGATGAGTCGGGCCAGATCGCGACCGGGTCTCACGGGAATTGTAATTTCTGGAATGTCTACTCCTAAGATGTTGATGTATTTTTCGTCGAGGCCGAGTCGATCTACATCCGGGACGTCGCTCCAATTCTTCAGGCAGACCACCAAATCCACTTCTTTTTCTTGGCGAATAGACTTCACTCCGAACATTGCTGCAACGTTCACGATTCCGATACCGCGCACCTCCATGTGGTTTCGTGTCAGTTCGGAGGATGTCCCAATGACGGTGCGACCATCAACCAAGGTGACCTTGGTGACATCATCCGAAACGAGGGAATAACCTCGTTCGATAAGTGCTAACACACTTTCACTTTTACCAATCCCGCTTTCCCCTCGGATAATGGCTCCCACACCCAGAATATCTACCATGGAACCCATCTCTGTCCCACGAGGTGCGAACATGGTTTCTAACGCCAGCGTCGCGACGTTGATGAATTTCATCGTGATTTGCGGCGAGATAAAAATCGGAATCCCTGCCGATTCAGCTAACCCTAATAAGAGACGGTCGGGACGTAATCCTCGGCAAAAAACGATGCAAGGCACTTTCTGTTGTAAAAGGACTTCGTAACTCTGAGACTGCTGTTCGGGCGTCAACGACTTGATGAAATGGCACTCGGCATTTCCCATGACTTGCACACGTTTTTCTGCAAAGTATTTTTTGAATCCAGCTAGCGCTAAACCCGGGCGGTTTACCGTTGGTTCGCGGATGATCCGCCCTAAACCACTAGCACCCGCAACCAGCTTTAATCCAAGCAAACCGTTATGATCTTTAAAAAAACGATCCACGCTCACTCTGTCCCGAATGATGGGGGAAGGACGGTGCTGCATATAGGTTTACATGTTGAATTCAGGCCCAAGATAAATTTCACGCGCTCTCGGATCGTTGACCACGAACTCGGCTGATCCCTCAATTAAGACCTCGCCGCCTTTGATCAAGTAAGCGCGATCCACCAGTTTGAGTGTTTCTCGCGCATTATGATCCGTGATCAGAATCCCTAGACCTCGATCTCGCAACCGGCGCAGTATTTTTTGCACTTCGTAGACGGTGATTGGATCAATTCCCGAGAACGGTTCATCCAACAGAAGAAGCTTGGGTGTCGTCACCAGAGCACGAGTGATCTCCAGTCGGCGTTTTTCACCACCAGAGAGTTGATAGGCTTTAGAATGTGCGAGTCGAGTCAGATCAAGTTCCTCGAGCAGGTATTGCAGGCGAACAGATCGTTCCCGCCGGGTTAATCGACATGTTTCCAGAATCGCGAGGATGTTCTGTTCCACCGTGAGTTTCCGGAACACGGAAGGCTCCTGAGTAAGGTAACCAATCCCCAATCGGGCTCGGTTGTGCATTGCCATGCCTGTGATCGCCTGATTTTGGAAAAAAACCTTTCCTGCATCGGGTTTCACCACGCCGACAACCATATTAAAGGTTGTGGTTTTCCCAGCACCATTGGGGCCGAGCAAGCCGACGATCTCTCCAGGCGATACCGTGATGCCCACCTTGTCCACCACACGTCGTCGCTTGTAAATCTTGACCAGACCTTCCGTGCGGAGCAATGGACCTCGGTCAGCAGCAACAGCATCGGGCTTTTGCGGAAGATCATCCACAGACTGGGTTAATGGTAGTTTAGACAATCTGAATTTAAGTTGCCGAGGTTATCGATGATTGGCAACCCAAGAGTTGTTTTTTGAACGCGAGGATGGCTTATCCAACTCGCCGTTGAGTCGTCCGTTTTGATTCTTTTCCTGCGTGCCATCTTCGATTAACGTATGACTACAGATTTACCATCCGACCATTAAACCTATGTGGCAGTTTTTACGCCGAGTCTCACTCACGCAATGGATCATGATTTCCATGGCCGCTGGAATTCTTGTGGGTTACTTTTATCCGCTAGAATCCCAAAGTGTAAAAGTCATCTCCACGGTTTTTCTCAAGATGATTAAGTGCATTCTTGTACCGCTTGTTTTTGGGACTTTGGTGGTGGGAATAGCCGGGCACAGCGATGATTTGAAGGCCGTGGGGCGGCTTGCGTTGAAATCCATCCTGTATTTTGAGATCGTTACAACCCTCGCTTTAGTGATTGGTTTAGCCGCCGTTAATCTGGCCACCCCTGGGCTGGGAACGAAACTACCGCCGCCTGCTCCAACTAAGGAAATCGCTGCTCCATCGCACGTCACCTTCACCAGCATCCTTGAACATATTGTTCCCAAGAGTTTTTTCGAGGCCGCTGCCTCGAATGATGTGCTTCAAATAGTCTTTTTTGCGATGCTCTTTGGTGTTGCTTTGGCCCAGGTACCCTCAGCTCAACGCGAGCCAATGTTGCGATTTTGCGAAAGCTTGACCGAAGTGATGTTCAAATTCACTGGGCTAGTGATGAAATTCGCACCTCTCGGTATTGGTGCCGCGATGGCCTACACCGTGGGACACAGCGGACTGAGTGTGCTCTTCAATCTCGGGAAACTCATCCTCACCCTCTACGTCGCCCTGATTGTCTTTTGTTTGGTTGTTTTTCTCCCGATTGCACTCTGGATCCGACTCCCCATCAAAAAGTTTCTCAGACTCCTTCGTGAACCAATCATTCTCGCATTCACAACCACCTCATCGGATGCAGCCATGCCGGACGCCATGAAGCGATTGGTCAGTTTTGGGGTTCCAAAGCGGATTGTTTCCTTTGTGATGCCCTTGGGCTACTCATTCAATCTTGATGGATCAACCCTCTATCTCGCCGTTGCCTCGGTTTTTGTGGCTCAGGCGGCAGGGATTCCTCTGACGTGGAGTCAACAGTTAACCATGATGCTCATGTTGATGTTAACGAGTAAAGGCATGGCGGGAATTCCCCGAGCTTCGCAAGTCATTCTCGCAGGCACTCTCGTGAGCTTTAACTTACCACTGGAGGGTATCATCCTCATTATCGGCGTGGACGAACTCATGGATATGGCACGTACAACCGTCAATCTTGTGGGCAACTGTCTTGCGACCACGGTCATGGCTCACTGCGAAGGGGAGGTTGGTTGGGATCAAAAGGAAAGCAAACCGGTTTCAGTGTAGGTTTTACCCGAACCTCCTGATTTTTTTCACGGTTCTCGACCAGTAATTTGTATTTACAGGTTGATTTGGACTCAGGACTTGGCATCAATAGTACCGTTGAACCCATTGAAAGAGTCTACGGGACCAATTGTGTCCCTGCGAAAGCTTCGTGCGATTTGGTTTCTTTTTTTTGTTTTCATCGCTTTCTCTAAGAACTTTGTGGGTCTTCCTGAGCAGCTTTGGCAAACCATCCCAGAGGGCCGATTTCGTAAGTTAACAGCGTTCGATACGAACCGAGCGGCTAGTTTCAAACTGTTGAACAATGCGCAGTTGGGGATTTCCTTCACCAACACCCTCCCTGAGGCACTCGCACAATCACGTCAATATTCATTAAATGGCGCGGGGTTAGCTTTGGGTGATTTTGATAGGGATGGACTCCCAGACATTTATCTGTGCAACAAAGGGGGTCGAAACCACCTTTATCGAAATGTCGGAAAATGGCAGTTTCAGGACGTGACGGAAGCCATGGGGTTGTCCTCAACCAACCAATCTTCCACAGGTGCCTTATTCGCTGACCTGAACGGCGACGGTTGGTTAGATTTAGTGGTCACCGTGTTTGGGGGACCTAACGCGATATTCTTCAATAAATCAGGACTAAATTTCACGAATATCACGGACTCGGTAGCTCTTCCGTCGCGAGCTAATTTGACATCGATCGCAGCATCCGATGTCGATGGCGACGGATGGTTGGAATTGTACCTATGCAATTTCGGGTTGGAATCCATTGGTGGCGACGGCGTTTCCCTCGCGACTCGTGTGATCAATGGTCAAACAAAAGTTCAAGGACGCTTTGCTAACCGAGCCAAAATTGTGGACGGAAGGTTGATAGAGTTTGGCGACCAAGACCTGTTGTTTGGAAACCTTGGTGAAGGGCGGTTTCAACTCCGGAACTGGGAGGATTACTTTAATTACTCGGAGGGTAAACCGATGCGTGCTCCTTGGGATTTTGGTTTGGCCGTCCAAATGCGTGATATCAACGGGGACGGTTTCCCCGACATTTACGTCTGTAATGATTTTCAGACACCCGACCGGCTTTGGCTGAACGACGGAAAAGGTAGATTTAATCTGGCTCCGATGCACACCCAACGCACGATGGCTTATGCTTCGATGGGTGTGGATTTTGCAGATATAAATCGGGATGGATTGCTCGATTTCATCACGGTGGAAATGATGCCGACGTTGCACGGTCGCAGGGCACAGGAAAGTTTACCTCATGACACCGGTCGGCGTGGACGAGATTCAGGTAACGAACTGGAACAAGTCGCTCGAAATTGTCTCTATCTGAACCGAGGCGACGGCACCTATGCAGAAATTGCTCAATTCGCTGGTTTGACTGCCAGCGATTGGTCGTGGACGCCACTCTTCCTTGATGTGGATCTGGACGGTTATGAAGATTTACTCATCACCAACGGCAATCTCAAGGACATGAATAATCTAGATGCTGCTGAGAGTGAAAAAGCGGGACGAAAGCCGCTGATCTCACAAATTAACCAGCCTCTCCTCACCCCTAACGCTGCTTTTCGCAACCGAGGCGACCTGACGTTTGCAGACATGCAAACCTCGTGGGGATTCAATGCCACCAATATTTCCCAAGGTATGGCGGTCGCAGATTTTGATGGAGATGGCGATCTCGACATCGTGGTCAACTGTTTGAACTCTCCACCGCTGATCTATCGCAATGAGAGCAGTGCCGCGCGGTTAAAGGTCAGTTTGGAAGGCTTGCCTCCTAACTCACAGGGAGTTGGTGCCAAAATTTTCGTCCGAGGCGGTGGGCTCACGCAGTTTCAGGAAATCATTTGTGGCGGGCAGTATCTCTCCAGCTCAGAAATGGTGCGCACGTTCGCTGGTTTTTCAGCTACTAACTTATTGGATGTGGAGATTCGGTGGCGCAGCGGACGTCGATCTTTTCTTAATCAGGTGCCGAGTAATGTGGAATTAGTAGTGCAGGAAGCGCGCGCGACAGCCAGTGGTAATCCTGATCCCACTGCGCCGGCGGTTGCCGATGCCTTATTCCAACCTGCGAGTGCTGTGCCGGATCGAAAGGACGAACTCGTCGAATTTGATGACTACTCTACTCAACCTTTACTTCATCGAAAACTGAGCCACGCAGGGCCCGGCTTAGCAGTTGCGGATATCAATGAAGACGGTCGGCCTGATTTATTTTTTGGTGCCAGCTTTGGCGGAATGCTCTCCATCGAACTGAACCTCCCTGAGGGTTGGAAGAAGTGGACAACACCGCCCCTCGCCGACTTCGGCGAATTTAAAAACGAGTCGCCGACAATTCCAATCCAGAGGTGGAGTTTTGACGACGTGATTTCCGGTCAATCAGAATCGGTAATCGCATGGACCAATAGGTTAGGGGAATTGACTCTCGCTGCCACAATCTCCAGTGGTCAGGGAGGAACTGGACAAGTGCGAATTGCTCGGCTACGTCGAGGTCAGCTCGTTGGCTCGGTCGCGTTGATTCTCGAGATGAATCCCTCCACGCTGGCTGCTGGTGATCTCGACGGAGATGGCAAAATGGAATTATTTGTTGGGGGCGGTTCCATCAAGGATCATTGGCCGATGCCGACTCAATCCATCCTGTTGCGAGAAATTAAGCATGGTTGGGAAATAGATCACACGAATAGCCCCCTCCTGCGCTCCAGCGGGTTGGTCAGTGCGGCTCAATGGATAGATGTCAATGGGGACCACCAACTCGATCTTGTCACTGTAGGTGACTGGGGTGCGCCTCAGCTTTATATCAACCAAGGTGGAACACTCCGCCGTGCCGGGGCTGAATGGGGACTTGCCGCCTTTCAGGGTTGGTGGAACGGGATTGTCTCTGGAGATTTTGATCGGGATGGAAAAATTGATTTACTGATCAGCAACTGGGGTTTGAACACCCCTTGGACGTCCGCCACGAACCCACCGCTGAGCTGGGGATACGGCGAACGCTCAGGAGCCTCCTCTTTTGTTCTGATTGAAGCCGCGTTCGACCGTTCGCTTGGAAATATCGTCCCACAACGGACCTTGGGTGAGTTGGCTGCTGTTTGGCCAGATTTTCGAGAACGGTTTCCGACGCATGCCGCCTTTGCAAAAGCCAGTCTTGATCAGGCGTGGGGACAATCCAGTCCCCAAATGCAGCGTGCTGAAGTGAACGAATGGCGCACTACGTTATTTTTAAACCGTGGAGGCCGTTTTGAGGCCCGCCCCTTACCCATATCTGCCCACTTGGCTCCAGTCTTCGGAGTTGGAGCTGCAGATTTTAATGGGGACGGTTACCTCGATGTGTTTCTCGCCCAAAACTTTTTTGCGTTGCGCCCGGAAGTTTCGCGATGCGATGCAGGGCAGGGGCTAATCCTCCTCGGCAACGGTAAAGGTGATTTTCGAGCCCTCACCCCTCGTGAGAGTGGCGTGACCATGGACGGGGAACAACGAGCCGTCGTTGTCGCTGATTTCAATGGAGATGGAAATCCTGATCTAGCCGTCACCCAATACGGCCAGCCTCCGAAACTCTGGCAGTCCCGCAAACATTAAGACTCTACGAGTTTTCGTTTTTTTGTAACAGTTCTTGCATTCTGGATTGATTCGGGACATTATTAAGCGGGTTTGATTGCTTTACTCACTATTCTGGCCTCACATCGAAGGCCTCTTTTGAAAGCAATTATTTGCTCACCATTGTGCCGGATGAAAGCTCTTGCGAAAGTCGCAAGGGGCTCTGCCTTTGTAGCAGATTGACTCCCGGCGTCCCCGTTCCATAGTAGACTGCTGTTTTGTTGTCCGTTTTTGCATTTATTTTAATATGGTGAAAGCCAAGGCGAAAAAATCCGCGACCTCTCCGGTCGCCAAGTTAAAGAAACCGGCCAAGCGAGCTGCTGTGAAAGCACCTGTGCGTAAGGTCAAAAAAACTCCAAAGGTGCTTCCTGCAAAAGCCCGAAGTGCGAAAGCATCAGCGAAGATGACCAAGCCAGTTTCCAGCAAAAAATTGGCTGCAAAATCTACTCCGGTGCAAGCAGCTTCGAAACCAGCGAAGATGACCAAGCCAGTTTCCAGCAAAAAATTGGCTGCAAAATCTACTCCGGTGCAAGCAGCTTCGAAACCGGTGAGGGGTCGAAAACCAAAAGCCATTGCTGCGGAGATTAAGCTGATTGCCCCTAAAGGTCGTGGCAAAAAAGGTCGCGGTTCATCGGGGAACTCGGGAGCAACAGCTCAGGCAGGGAATGCCGCTGCTGCTCAACCGGTGGTCCCCGTGGGTCTTGATGTGACGGAAAAGGTTAAGGAGCTTGTTCGATTGGCAAAGGAGCAAGGGTATCTCACCTACAATGATATCAATGATTCCTTGGGTGACAATACGCCAACGCCGGATGATCTGGACGAAATATATACCAAGTTACACAACTTGGATGTCGAGATTGTGGATCAGGCTGAAGTGGATGTTGTCAAACAGCCTGAGCCCGAGGAGGAGGAAGTCAAAGAGGACTCAAAGATGCGTCTGGATATTCTGGATGATCCAGTCCGGATGTATCTGAAGCAGATGGGTCAAGTCCCCCTCCTAACGCGCGAACAAGAGGTAGAGATTTGCAAACGTATCGAGGTTGCCGAGGAACAGGTTAAAAACATTATTTACGGGCTTGGATTTACAGCAAAAGAACACCTTGCACTCGCGGAAAAGCTACTTTCTGAGCCACCTAAGGAACGTTTTGATCGAGTCATTGTTGATAAGAAAATCGATAGTCGAGATGCGCATCACAAAGAGTTGCGCCGGCTCCTAAAAAGTGTCCGTAAGGCGGAAGCGGAAGTGGATAAAGTTTATCTAGATTGGCAAGCTTCAGGTGGCAAAGCAGATAAGAACCAGATTGTTTTTCAAAAGCTCGATCTGAAACTGCAGAAGACTTTTTACAAGTTTTTCTACAAACAAAAAGTGCTTGAGGAGATGGCGGTAGTTGCCGACAACATCCACGATAAACTTCAAGCGAGCCTTCGTGGCATTCACGAGTTGGAACACCAGAAGAACGTTCCGCATAAAGCTCAGTTGATTCAGGCGGAACAACGAAAGATCAAAGCACTTGAGGAGTTCGTCCGTATGCCCGCAGCGCAATACCTCAAGGCGCACGCTCAATTGAAGGACTTTGCCGAGAAGGCACATCAGGCCAAGACTGAAATGGTGGAGGCGAATCTTCGACTCGTCATTTCGATCGCCAAGAAATATACAAATCGTGGGCTTTCGTTTCTGGATCTGATCCAGGAAGGCAACATGGGTCTGATGAAGGGGGTCGAAAAGTTTGAGTATCGACGAGGGTTTAAGTTCTCAACTTATGCGACCTGGTGGATTCGTCAGGCCATCACTCGTTCGGTAGCCGACCAAGCACGGACGATCCGGATCCCCGTGCATATGATCGAGGTGATCAACAAGCTGATGCGGGTGCAAAAGCAGTTGGTTCAGGATTACGGGCGAGAACCGACGCCGGAAGAAATCGCCGATGAAATGGAGCTGCCTGTCGAGCGTGTGCGTGCGATTCTCAAAATGGCGCAACAGCCTATTTCGCTTCAATCCCCTGTGGGAGATAGTGACGAGGCGAATTTCGGAGATTTTATCGAGGATAAAAAGGCCGAAAACCCCATGGACATGACCAGCTATAGCATGCTGAAGTCAAAGCTGGGGGATGTGCTTGGCAGTTTAACGGAGCGCGAGCGTAAGATTCTTGAACTGCGATTCGGCCTTGTGGATGGCTATGCCCGCACGTTGGAAGAAATTGGAAAACAGTTCAAAGTCACCCGGGAACGTATCCGCCAAATCGAGGCCAAAGGTTTGAGGAAACTTCGTCATCCGACTCGAATCCGCCACCTTCAAGGCTTCCTCGATTCTGAAGAAGTCGCATAAAGTGAGCTTTCGCCTGCACCCCTACTTTTTTAGGGGTGCGGGTGATTAAACCAATGCTTGAGTCTCTGTAATGCGCAAGCGCGGTGGCTCAGCCGGTTTTTGAATTCCTCGCCGAGTTCACCAAACGATTGATCGAATCCTGTGGGCGCAAAAAGCGGGTCATAACCGAACCCTTTTCCTCCTTGGGGTGCTTGTAGTATCCGACCTTCGCAGGTTCCTTCGAAAAACACAGTCCGACTCTCGCCTTGCGTCTGCGTATTTCGAGACGCTTTTAATCCAGACAATGAAATCAACGCCAGAACACATCTGAACCGGGCGGTGCGCTGGGATTCTGGCAGGTTCGCGAGTACGTTGAGGAGTTTGGCGTTGTTGGCGTGGTCTGGTGCGTTGCCATAGATGTTTTTGTCGAGATGTGCGAAGCGGGCGGAATACACCCCGGGTGCGCCCTCCAGCGCATCCACCTCAAGGCCCGAGTCATCGGCTAGGACGTAAGTTTCATCTAACGATTCTAAAAATGGAATGGCATAATCGGCGAGAGCTTCAGCTTTCTTAGCAGCGTTGCCTTGAAATGAAGGAGCATCCTCAACGACTTCGGGTGCTTGTGGGAAGTCACGCAGAGTGAGCCAGCGGATAGGTTCCGCGAAGATCGCCTGAATTTCCTCGTTTTTATGAGCGTTCCTAGTGGCAACGAGGATGGTCTTCATGCGTGAGTCTCAAAACCGGACGCTGCAATGACACGGTGTCAAGAAAGAGCCGGACGCGGGCGGTATTTTTTAACAAGTGCGAGCACTTGTTCCAATGGTTTCATTCCACCCGTGCAGGTTGAGTCCGCAAGGGAAGCCGCCGCAGCACAAACCCCTGTGAGAAGGCATTGTTGGAGGGGTTCGTCCTCATGCAGTCCTAGCAAAACCCCTGCACAGAAAGCATCACCAGCTCCGGCGGTGCCCTGGATGTACTTTTGCGGAAGGTTTAAGGAAGATTGCCAAGAATCCTCGCCTTTCCGTGTGCGTGCAAACGCTCCTTCTGGAAAATGAATAACCACCAATTCCCGAACCCCGAGTTGTAAAAGAGCCCCGGCGGCGTGACGAAGTGCCACGGTGTCAAGATTGCCATCAGCCTGACGAATCTTAAACCCCGTCGTTTTCCCAGCCTCGATTTCGTTAAGGATGCAATAATCGACATGTTTCAGGGAGGGAGAAACGATCTTAGAAAAACGATTACTGTCCTCGCTCACAACATCGATGCTGGTTTTTAGACCAGCCTCCTGTGCTTGGAAAAGGAGCTTGGCAGCTCGTGTGACGTGAACCCGATCCGGTCCATCCAGAGCATCGAGCAAGAGCAGGTAACCTAAGTGAAATATTTTGGCATTGGTCTTTTTGAAGTCGATATCCGTTCCTTCCCAAAGCGCGTTGGCTCCTCGGTAATGGAAGAACGTTCGTCGACCGTTCCCAATTTCTGTCATCACATCCGTGTAAGATGTGGAGGCTGCGTCCGTAGTTTTGAGAAGTTTGGTGTCAATTTGATGGCTCTCGCAATCCTTCAGAATCGATTTTCCCAGAAGATCCTGCCCAACAAGTCCAGCAGCCGAGAGAGGAATGTCGGCCCCCATTTTCGCGATGTCGATCAGGACATTATACGGCGCGCCTCCAGTCCCTTGCGCTTGGCTACGAATGTTCGCGAGTTGTTCGCGCTGTGGATACACATCAACCATTTTTACTTGGTCGATGATCCAATTTCCACCCGCCAACAAACCTTTACGAGACCCTGAAGACTTCTTTTTCATGAGCAACAATCAAGCGTTTCAACTGTTTTGTTTTTGGCAAAGCCGCATTTGATTTAGTGGATAATAGAAGAATCCCTTGGAGTTGTCGCTACCCAATTGATTCAGACATCACGTCGGATTTAGTCGGACTGCAACCGCGCATGCCAAAGCTTGCGATCGTGTGGTTCAACGTGGGCGGAAGTGCCTTCCACCCCCTGATGTTGATCCTCTAGGCTTTGGGCCCCCGCTAGGAGCACTTTTTGGACGGGATCCACCTCGCTGACCGTTCGGACGGTGCCGAGGACCAGAATCAGGTTCAGACGGAGGAGCCGATTGACTGTAATTAAATCCCTCAGCCTTCTTTCGCACGATCCCTCTACCAATAAATTTTTCGAGAGCGCGCAGTTCATCCTGATCTTCCGGCGTTACAAAGCTGATGGCATCACCAACCGCATGAGCGCGGCCTGTGCGTCCGATGCGATGCACGTAGTCTTCTACATGCATGGGGAAATCGTAATTCACTACATGCGAGATGCCATCCACATCAATTCCTCGTGCAGCAATATCGGTTGCAACCAGTACTCGCACATCTCCCGATTTAAAATCCTTCAAAGCTCGCAACCGTTGGCTTTGGGAGCGGTTCGAATGAAGCGTTGCTGTCTTGATGCCGTCCTGTTCCAACCTGCGAGCGATGCGATCAGCTCCATGCTTCATGCGGGAGAACACAAGCACCATATTCATCGTTTGTTCGCGGAGCAGATACGCAAGGAGAGCGGGCTTGAGATGCTTCGGAACTTCATACACTAATTGTGTCACCGTCTCCGCTGGGTTCGAGCGACGACCAATTTGAACTAGCTTTGGTGCTCGTTGGAATTCATGCGTGAGCGATTCAATCTCTTTCGAAAGGGTCGCCGAAAAAAGGAGGGTCTGCCGTTGTTGAGGCAACGATTGAACGACCTGCCGAATCGCGGGTAGAAACCCCATGTCCAGCATTCGATCAGCCTCGTCGAGAACTAAGAATTGCAACCCAGAAAAATCGGCACACCGTCGGCTCATTAAATCGAGGAGCCGACCTGGGCAGGCAATGATTATTTGGGTGCCAGCGCGGAGGGCGTCAATTTGAGGCCGCTCACCCACACCTCCGAAAACCGTCGCGATGCGCAAGGGCAGATGGCGACCGTAGGCTCGCACGTTTTCCTCGATTTGGAGGGCGAGTTCGCGAGTGGGAGCCAGAACTAGAACCTTTGTCCCTCGGCGAGTTCCATCACCGATCAACGAGGCAAGCTTCGTTAAAATCGGCAACGTGAAGGCCGCCGTTTTTCCGGTTCCAGTTTGGGCGATCCCAATCAAATCCTGCCCAGCCAGAATCCTTGGGATTACCGCAGCCTGAATAGGCGTAGGCTCCGTATAACCCGCCTCATGGACTGCTTGGAGTATCTTTGCGTCAAGACCGAGTGCTCGAAATGGCATGCACTAGATGATGGATGTAAAACGGGGAATTGCACGCATTTAATAAACTTTCAACGCGCACAGTTCCGCCGTTCTACTGTTACCAATTACTGTTCTCGGTTCAGTATTCGCGCATGTGTTTCATGCCGGGGGCTGGGACTGGATATTTTCCGTCTGGTCCCATGGTGACAGGAGGAGCAGAAGCCATCGTTAATTTATCGATGGTCGGTGCGAATTCGTGTTCGTGGTTGAGAATCCCGTCCCATGTGATGACTTGGCCAGTGTGCGCCGCCATACGACCCATCGACGTGACAAGGCTAGCTTCTGCACCACGTTTGGCTTCGTTGAATGGCTTGTTATTGCGAATGGCATCGACTAAGTCGTCCCATTCATTCTGGTAGGGATCGGATTCTGGTTGCGGATATTTCCAAGTCACATCTTTAGGATCCTGAGATTGACCTTTAAATATGCGGCATTTACCCGGCGCATGGCCTGATGTGGAAACAATCGCGGAGCCCTTGGAGCCGTGTGCGTAACTAGCAAATTCGTCATTACAGCCCGCAACGTTGCGGCCATACATCATCAACTTGCTTCCGTCACCGTAGGTGTATTCGACCTGATAATTATCAAAGTTTTGGTCGATGGCCTCACCGCGAAAATGGCGACCTCCAACGGCTTGAGCTTGCTTTGGCCAAGCATTTTTCATCCACGAGCATTCATCAATTTGGTGGATATAAAAGTCGCTGAATGTTCCACCACTGGCCCATAGGAAGCTGTGAAATTTCTGGATCTGATACATCAGATCCGTAATCACACCCGGGTTAGGGGGAGCAAAGCCGACCATAGGACCCGCCATGCGATAAGCCCTGAGTAGGATCAAGTCTCCAATTTCGCCTTGTTGAATTCGTTCGTGCAACGCTTGGCGGGCACGACAATGGCGAACCATTAAACCCACACCAACTTTCAACCCTGCTTTTTCAGACTCTTCAGCTAATTTAAACATTTTCCTGGTGGTAGGCCCATCGGTGGTGATGGGTTTTTCCATGAAGACGTTGAGTTTCTTTTCGATGGCATAAGCAAAATGAACCCATCGAAAACCCACGGGAGTGGCAAAAATCACGACATCACCGGGCTTGAGGCAATCCATCGCCTTTTTGTAAGCATCGAAGCCGACAAATCTCTTATCTTCCGCCACGTCAACCTTGGTACCATGTTCGCGTTTCAACGCGTCGTGGCTTGCCTTCAGTCGATCCGGAAACACATCCCCCATGGCAACAAGCTTGATCGGTCCGCTTTTGGTGCTCAGAGCATTGCTTGCAGCTCCCGTGCCGCGCCCACCGCAGCCGATTAGGGCTACTTGGATTAGCTCGTTTCCGGCAGCGTGAACATGAGGTAATACCACACCCGCCAGAGCGGAAACGGTGGCAATTTTTCCCGTGACTTTGATAAAGTCGCGGCGCGAGGTATGAAGATCAGTTGGGTTGTTCATATGTAGTTCTAAGACGTTGCCCGTTTCGTGAGAATTCACAAGCACTTGTTTTAAGGAGTTGATTTGGCTCGACTCCTGCCATCTCTGGACTACAACCCTCGACATCTTGAACACAGATTCAGTCACCCTGCCTTCTTGGATGTTAGCCTCGCTCGCGGTCCTGTTCATCGGCTTATCGAAAGCCGGTTTCGGCGGCGGGTTAGGCATGCTGACAACTCCTTTGTGCGTTATGGCTTTCGGACCAACTCAGGCTATTGGGGTTCTTCTACCTCTGCTTTGTGCGGGAGACGCGTTGTCGTTGTATCATTACTGGCGCAAATGGCGTGTTGAGAATCTTTGGTTTCTACTTCCGGGGATGGTGATCGGAGTCGCTACGGGAGCTCAATTATTTAATCGTTTTTCTGCGAGAGAATTGAACGTCATCATCGGCACGATGGCGGTGTTGTTCGTGCTTTATCAGTTAGCCAAGGAAACGATTTTTAAAAAACTAACGCGTTTTGTTCCAAATCATCGGTTAGGTTTCATCTGTGGATTAGGTGCTGGAGTGACCTCCACCTTTGCCCATGGAGCAGGTCCCGTAGTGAACGCTTTTCTGATTCCTCAACGGTTCCCTAAAGAGATTTATACAGGAACCACAGTTCTGGTTTTTACATGGATGAACGGCATCAAAATACCGTTCTTTTTGAACAGTGGCATCATTACGCAACAAACCCTTTATCTAAGTTTGCTTTATCTGGGATTGATTCCTTTAGGGGTTTGGGCGGGCGTTTGGTTAAATCGGCGAATCCCTGAAAAGTTATTCGTCAAACTCGTCTACTTGTTTACTTTTTTAACCGGTATTCAACTCATCTTCGAGTTCAAGCTCTAGTCCCAGAGAGTGATTGTGGTGAGCACCCCATGCTCACACAGGACGAAGGTAGAAAAACAAGCCTTTCTCCGCAAATTATCCATGAGTCAACGGCTTGGGGTGACGTGAGAGGATTGTGTCGCGTTGAGCCCAGGCTGGATCGGCGGAAGGAAAATCTAGGTTATGATGTAAGCCTCGGCTTTCGGGGCGTTGCAGGGCACTGGCTATAATCAACTCCGCAACGGTGGCAATATTTCGTAATTCTAGCAGATCGCTTGTGACGGTAAATCCCCAGTAATACTCTTGGATCTCTGCCTGCAAATTCTTGATCCGAGATTGAGCCCGTAGGAGTCTTTTGTTGGTGCGAACGATTCCGACATAATCCCACATCAGGCGACGGATTTCATCCCAGTTATGGGAGACCACAACCATTTCGTCAGCGTCGGTGGCGGTACCTGATTCCCAGTGCGGTAGTTGCTGGGGTAGATTTGCGTGAGGCGTGGCCAGGCCATGCTTTGCGGCGCGATGAGCACAGACTAGGGCTTCGAGGAGCGAGTTACTCGCGAGGCGATTGGCCCCATGCAAACCGGTGCAGGCCACCTCGCCGACTGCGTAGAGGCCTTCGATCCCCGTCTCTCCATCGAGTGTGGTTTTGATACCTCCGCATTGGTAGTGGGCTGCGGGTACGACTGGGATTGGTTCCTTGCTCATGTCGATCCCATACCGTTGGCAGGTCTCGTAGATGTTAGGAAAACGTTCGATAATAAAACGAGCTGGCTTGGTTGTTATGTCGAGCCAGACATGGGGAGAACCGCTTTTTTTCATCTCCGTATCGATGGCGCGAGCGACCACATCGCGAGGAGCTAAGGAGGCCAGCGGGTGGTATTGTTCCATGAACTCGGCTCCGGCAAAGGTGCGGAGAACTCCTCCCTCGCCCCGCACGGCTTCGCTAATTAAAAACGATTTGGCTTTGGGATGAAAGAGGCAGGTGGGATGGAACTGGATAAACTCCATGTTGGCCACAGCCGCCCCTGCTCGGTAGGCCATGGCAACGCCGTCGCCAGTGGCGATGTCTGGATTGGTCGTAAACAAATAAACTTTGCCACAACCACCGGTGGCCAATAGCACAACTGGTGCGGCGAATGTCTTTACGACACCAGCAGGCTTGTCGAGAACATAGACTCCTAAGCATCGATTCGAACCCGGAAGCCCTATTTTTTTGGACGTAATCAAGTCGATAGCGAAGTGATTCTCGAATATTTGGATGTTGGGCTGCCGAGCGATTGCCTGAAGCAACGCGCTCTCGATTTCTCGGCCAGTGACATCTTTCGCGTGCAAGATACGGCGTTTGGAATGGCCGCCTTCCCGACCTAGATCCAGCTCTGGCGCACTTTCGGAGGAGGATCCGACACGCTCAGAGAATTTCATTCCCAGATCGATCAGTTCGTTGACCCGTGCAGGTCCTTCCTCAACGATTTTTCGCACGACATCATCTCGGCAGAGCCCTGCTCCAGCCTCCACTGTATCGCGGACGTGCATTTCGAAGGAATCCTCCTTTGAAGTGACTGCAGCGATCCCGCCTTGAGCGTAGTTGGTGTTGGATTCAGCTCTGTTCTTTTTTGTCACGATCGCGACGCGTCCAAAGCGTGCGACGTTCAACGCATAAGATAAGCCCGCAATTCCACTTCCCAAAACGATGAAATCAAACTTAAAAGGTTCAGAGGGCATAAAAACCGATGTTAAACTGGACCATTGTCAATCAATCGCGTCGCGCCAAAACGAACCGCCAATGCGATATGATGCCCTCGGAGGATCTTGGTGACGGGCACTAGTGTGTCGGGATGGAAAAACTCGATGTATTCGGGTTCTGCCTCGGGTTGCTGTCGAATGAGGTGCTCGATTTCCTTGGATAAGGTTTTTGAAAGCAGAAATTTTGGCGAGGCTTGCACTCGTTGGCGAGCATGGGTAATGGATTGTGACAATACTACCGCCTGGGTTCGTTGGGTCGGCGTGAGGTAGGCGTTGCGTGAACTCATTGCCAAGCCGTCAGGTTCGCGCAATGTTGGTGCCACCACGAGTGTTAATGGTATGTTGAGATCACCCACCATCTTGCGAAGCACGGCCGCTTGTTGAAAATCTTTCGCTCCAAAAAAAGCGACCGATGGCAGCACGATATTAAATAATTTCGTTACGACTGTCGCGACTCCTCGAAAATGAGTTGGGCGGGATATCCCTTCCATGGATTGACTGAGGAACGACTCAGAAACATAGGTAGAGAATTCCACCGTTTCAGAGGGGTACATTTCTTCATTCGACGGCGCAAAAACGACGTCAACACCCGCCCGTCGGCACATCGCCAGATCACCTTCTAAATTTCGGGGATACCGTGATAAATCTTCCGTTGCGGCGAATTGGGTGGGGTTTACAAAGATGCTGACAACCACAACTCCAGACCGCCCCACGCGGCGGCGGGCGGCTGTGATCAAGCTTTCATGTCCCGCGTGAAGGTACCCCATGGTAGGAACGAAACTCACGCGTTTTTTCTCTGACTGCCAACGCCGAGCCATCGTCTGCATTTTTTTTACGACCTTGATGACGCGCATGGAATCACGTGAAAAAGTGAATTCTGATCCTGAACTAAAAGGGTAGGTCGGTTTGAGCTGTTTTCGAATCAGTCGAGGTGATGTTGGGTTGTAGGCTGGCGTCTGGGGTTGGATCCGCGCCGACATCGGATTCGAAGGATGTTTCTGCCTCGATCTCAGGCTCTGGGGTTATCTCCGAAGGAGTTTCAACGGTCTGCTCAGTTGTCGCGGGAGAAGGTTCGGTACAGGAGACCAGCGCGTGTCGAATGAGTTGACCTTGGTAAGTAAAACCACAGGCCAGAATCGTTTTTATTGGCACTTCGTCTGTTGGTGCCGCCTCGCTCTGCACCGTTTGCTGCGAGTGAGGATCAAACGGCTCACCTACGGCAGGGATGAAAGGATTGAGGCCGACCCGTCGAACGGATTCACGGCATGCATTTTGAAACTGGCTTATTTGAGTAATCACGCTCGATTGGCCGGACTGAACAGCGGCACCGTGGAGAGCGAATAGATGATCAAAAATGGTTGCTGCAGCTTGTAACCACTCCCGTTCACCTCGTTTGAGTTTATCGACTTCCAGTTTTTGATGCTCAATCTCTGTGCGCTGGGCGTTGCCCATAAACTCTTCAAAAGTGCGAGTCTCAGTCGTCATTCGGTCACACATTTGAGAGGCCGTTAGTACGGTTTTTGCGGCTGAGTCCTGAGCGGTCTGCCAGCGAGATGTGGCCTCGTTGATCTGGAGGCCGAGGGTTTCCAGTTGCTGGATTCGATCGACAGCGACCTTCAGTTGTTGGTTTTCACAACCACGAACTTGCGCTGCGAAGTTTCTGAGAAATGGCTGACAGCCAATCCAAGCCGCTAAAGCTCCTGTCGCGAGGCAGCCCAGAGCCAGAAAAACTTGGGATTGATCGCGGGGTGGCAAAATCTTGCTCAGCAGCCACATGGCTAATCCGGCCAGAAACACATTGAGAATCAGAAACGGCCAATAAGGCAGTTTAGGTGTCGGTGCATTGCTCATGACTACTGTCTGTCATAGTAAAACAATTCCTCGGTGGCGATGTAAAAATCGGAGATCGAAACAACGGGTTGAACGTCGGCTTCGTTGTGTGAGCGATTATCCGAGTGAATAAAACCTTTTGCAGTAGGTCGAAACGTAGGATGGATAAAAAGCCGATGTCTCAAAATAACCATGAACACCCTCGATCCAGTCCTGTGTTTTCAAACAGAGCGATCCGAATCTTTTTGATTGTGTTAGCCGCTTGGATTGTCGGAGGGTTTTGGATGGTTCTTGGGGATACTTCCCTGGAAACTGGCTTAGAAAAACCCTTCCGGTGGCACTCATTTCTAGCTCCATTTCATTCAGTGATTCTGCATTACCCGATCGGATTTATTACAATCGTTTGTGCATTGGAAATTGTGGGTTTTTTTCGCAAGAAATGGGAGTTCCGTCAGTCCATCGGAATCATCATGCTACTGAGTGCGATGAGTGCGGTTCTCGCGGCCGGACTCGGATGGTTACGAGCTCAAGGCGGGGATTACAATGCGGTCATTCTTGAACGCCACCGTTGGAGCGGTGTCGTTGTCACTGTTTTGACGATCTTAACCACATTGATTTATTTCAAAACCTATCGAGGAATCATACTGCGAAGGT
>Ga0114966_10000839_pt1 | contig 29054 bp, 14 predicted proteins | sample M_130207_XF_Meta_FD_87029 | JGI IMG/M metagenome (GOLD analysis project Ga0114966, IMG submission 87029) | Freshwater microbial communities from Lake Montjoie, Canada to study carbon cycling - M_130207_XF_MetaG | ecosystem: Environmental > Aquatic > Freshwater > Lake | place: Lake Montjoie... | reverse complement strand
GGGGTCGTCTTTTCGTGTGATGACGGCGAGGTCGCTGCGGTAGGTGGGAGACCCCTCGTTCTGGGCCATGTAGCAGATCGTGACGAAGACTCGGCCGCCGCGACCGACGCAGACGCCGAGCGGGCGGGCCTGATCGCGACCTTCCAGCAAGACATGCTCCTTCGCGGTGAAGGTGCTGCCCTTCGCTTCGAGCGGGAAGTACGTGACCTGGCGGCGGCACCAGCGGGCGACCATCAGCGAGTTCTCGTACTTCGCGGGGAGATAGCCGTCGGCGTAGTACGTTTGCAGCACGGGGACCGCGCGGCCCATCTCTTCGTTCACCGAAGGGAGGATGTCGGCTCGGTCGGGCGTTTTGCTTTGCAGCCAGCCGCGAGGCCAACTGAAGTACGAACCCTCGGTCACATGCAGCAACCGACCGGGGGCGTACAGCGACGGCAGGCCCTCGTGATCGTTGTCGTTGGTGAACAGGTTCCAGTTCTTGTCGAAGCAGAGTCCGCACGGATTCCTCAAACCACGCGAAAAACTTCGCAGGTTGGTCCCATCCGGCCGAATGCGGAACACGGCTCCGACGCCGTTGTAGGGCATCGCTGCCCAGTCGGCGTTGCCGACGCGGACGGTCTTCTCAAGGTAGCCCTGTCGCTCCGCGACAAGGGGCGCGGTCGCGGGAACGGCGTCCTTGGGTGACTCAGGCTTCGATTGCGAATCGGCGTCTGGCTTTGATCCCGCTTCCTGTCGCGGAGCGACAGGGCTACCTGAAGCAGGGCTACTTCTGAAGAACATCGTCCAATGCCCCCAATGATCGGGGCGGCTGAAGTCGCCGTAGTACCACAGCGGATCGCCCATTGAGACGTAGAGGTCTCCCTCCGGCCCCCACGCACAGGCGTGAAAACACTGATGGACGTGGCCGTTCGGCACGCCCCACAACAGCCGCTCGGGTGCGACACCGTCGCGTTTCACTCGCGCGCCGGGCAGTCGGTAGACCGCGCTGACCGTGACGATGTAGAGGTCGTCACCGCGAATCTCAATGTCGTTGACCCACGTGTGATCGGGGAACTCGCACAGCAGATGTCGCGGCTTGTACTTCCCCACCTCATCGAGGTCGTAGACGTACAGCGTCTTCCGCCCGCCGACAAAGATGCGTCCGGTGGTGTCGGTCCTCACCGAGAGAAACGACGCATCCGGCGACGAGTCGAGCCGCACGACCTTCAACTCGGGATCGGTCACGCTGTAGTCGAGGTCTTCGGCGAAGGAGGTCGCCACGAACGAAAGTGCGATGAGCGCGAGGCAAAAGCGGGGCATCAGAATCTCCGGTGAGTGGAAGGTCGCGACACTCTAACCAACGCCGCCGACAACAACAAAACAGGCTCGATCCATTACGAGAGGGCGGCCCGTCACGAGATGATTCTCGATGTGGTCAATCCCCCTCGACCAGCTCAAATGACCTGATCGAAACTGTGCTTGAGCTAGCCTGCCGACTCTGCCGGAATCGCGCAGGCATTTGGTTATTTTGAGGTGAGCGCCTTCTTGCCGCACCGACAATGCGGCGACAAGGGCCGCTCGCCGGCGAATCCAATAGAGGTCCAAGTTCAAATAACAAACGGCCGTTATCAACGAGTCGGTCGCGAATACCGCCGCGGTATGACGTTGATCGAAGTCTTGGTCGTGATCGGCATCATCGGGCTGTTAATCGCGTTGCTGCTTCCCGTCGTGCAAAACGTGCGTGAGTCGGCGAGGAAAGTCCGATGCCACAACCATCTGCATCAGCTTGGCTTGGCACTGCACAACTATCACGACACCGACCAAGCTTGCCACCGGGTTGCGTCTGGTCGTCGAGCAATCCGACGCTCAATCAAGGCTGGGGATGGGGGGCCATGCTGCGTCCCTATCTCGGTCAGCAACCGTTGTACGAAACACGGGGTGTCGGCCAGACAACGCTGGGTGCGGCCTTGGTCTCACCGGCTCAGCAACGGGCGTTCACGATGCGGTTGCCATTCTATGTCTGCCCATCCGATGCGACTCAACAACTCGCGCACAGCTATCGGCTCTATAACGGATTCGCACGGACCGCTTCGGGCGGCATTGTTGAACGACATGTGATTGCTGGCGGAGAAGAAGGAGGTGCGGGCGTGTTTGGAGTTCCCTCTTCCGCAGCGAGCTAAATCGGTTCTTTCGGCGATACTTGGCGACCCGATTGTGTGGTGTCGAGCCTCGACGAGGCTTTACGGTAACGGCAGGGCGAATGCACCCCAATCATCATGTTTTCTCGGCAACTCAGGGCTGAAAGCCCTTTGGCAACGCACTTTCTGAAGCAGCCCTTATGTAGCCCGTTCACTCAAAGTCGCGCAAACAAGCTTTGTTTTCAACAGTTTTCTACCCGAGTTTTGGTGCGTTCGCCCTGCGAGTGAGCATGGCACATTTCACACTCACCTGAGGCGTAAGCGAGGACGTGTGTTGCAGCCTCGCTTACGCCTCGGGTTAGTGTCAGCGTGTACCGCGTGAGGTATAAGCGACCGAGCGTCATTTTCAGTCGTTCGAAGTTTAAGTCCCATCTGAGTGAGACACGACGCGAGCAGAACCGGACGGACGGGGCGTCCATCCTACGGGGAAACAATTTCCTGCCGATCACCTTACCACTTAGTTGCGGCAGCGCGTTCCAGCGTGAAGACGATCGATCCGTTGCGGAACACGGTGACAGTTCCCGTCGATTGGCTGACCGTGATGGCCATCGCCAGCGTATGAGCCGTGATCGCGGCGGCCGTTTGATGCCGCGCGCCCAACCCCGATGGCAATCCGGGGGGAGCCGACTTGGGCATCAAGTACGTTCCGGCACTCATCACCGTTCCGTCACCCTGCACGATGAACGCGCCGTCGATCAGCGCGAACTCTTTCATCGTCTCGGCCAAGCTCGGATCGAGAACATTGCGAAGATTCTTCGAGTAGCCGTGGAACGGATTGAGAACTAACTGTTGAGCGTGACGCTGCACGTTGCGAGCGTCTCCCACGACGAACATCGTCCCGACCGGATGAGCCTCGCGCCCTTCGGCGGCGATCTCGACGGCCAACGACAGAATTCGCAGCACGACCGCCGGACGGACGATGTCCAAACCGCGACGGTTCTTTTCCGAGAGCATCGCTCGGAAATGAACTTCGGGTTTCGTGATCGTGATGCTGTCGAGCCGTCGGCCATCAGGACCGGTCACGCAGACCACGCTGTGCTTCTCGTTGAGCAATCCCTGGGACGCGGCCAAGAGCAGGCCGAGGTTCGAGCGGTCCATGCGAGACAGTGTGGCGTGTAGTCCATCGAAGACGTGCGTGTCTTCGCGTTTGATCTCGAACTCATCGTTGTGTTCGGTCGTGACCAGCAGTAGCCGACCCTTCCAGTTGGAAAGGGATTCCCACGGTACGCTCTCCAACCGATCGACGGCCAACAGCAAGGCCTGCGCTCCGACGGACTCAACCAGCAACATTGCCTGTTTGACCAGCGTCTGCGTCAGTCGCGGAATGCCTGCCGCGCGCGTCGGCCGTTGATCCGGTTGCAACCCCGCCTTCGCGAGCAGCAACGTGTCGATGGTCTTGGTGTCTTTGGCGTCGATCAGCGACTGACGGAATTCGGGCAGCTTGAGCAACTCGGCCAGCGCGGCCAGCACTTCGACGTGCGTCTGCTGGAGCTTGCGACCGATGACGAGCAACACGATGAGCTGCACGCTCTGGCCGGTGGGAACGCCGTAATCGACTCCCGAACGGCTGCGGCCCATCACGACGCGGAAGTCACCTTCCCAATCAATGAAAGCGTGAGGCAGGGCGAAGTCACTCGCCACGAGCGTTTGAGCCGCCGCTTCCCGCTCTTCAATCGCCTCCAAGACTTTGTCGGGAGCGATCCCATCGTCTTCCCAATTGGCCGCCTGGACCAGCGATCGAATCGCCGCCGCGCGAGACTTCGCCGTCAGCTCCACGATCCGCATCACACTGACCAGTTCACCCAAGTCCAATGGGGTATCTCCCGTGCCGGTTTGACGAGCTTGCCAACTTTCAATTGGAAGGAGTTTTAACGAGGTGGGCTTATAGTTTAGGCCCGCAGACCCCGCAACAGCGACTCCCTGAAACGCAGACTCTTCACCTTTTCAGCGTATGGTGGGACCAGCTCGGTTCGAGCGCCGGCCCATCATCCTAAAACGTCGAGAAATCATGGTGGGCCGGCGAAGCGCCGCTGGTCCCAGCCTAAGGCTTTCGCGGCCGCAACAAGGCGATGGCACTCTCTGAATCGCCCTTCAGAGAATACGGTGGCATTCGGCGGATCATCCCGATCACTCCGGAATCGGATTGCTGCGGCGAACGACCTTTCCTTCCCAGACCGCTTCGTCGCTCTGCTTGTCGTAAGTCAGGAGTCGATGGGCACTGTTCGCGGCGGGAGGGACATCAATCTTCGGCAACCAGCGTCGATGTTCGGCGATGACAGCGGCGTGTTCGGGCTTCGCGACGAGGTTCGTCCATTCGCGCGGATCGGCTTGCAGGTCGTAGAGTTCTTCACTGTCATCGGCATAGCGGATGTAACGCCAACGCTCACTGCGAATGCCGTGGTTGCCCTGGTTGTGTGACGTGATCGCGGGCCGTTCACGCTGCGTACTCGCCGCGTGAAGTTGCGGAGCCAAGCTGATCCCTTCAAGGTCAGAGCGACTCGTGAGCCGACACAGATCGATGAGTGTCGGGTAAATGTCGAGCAACTCAGCCGGTTGCGTGCAGCGTCCGCCACGCGACACACCCGGCCCGGCGAAGATCAGCGGCACGCGCGTCCCTCGGTCCCACAGCGTGTTTTTTCCGGTGATCCCTTTCTCACCGAGGTGCCAGCCGTGATCGCCCCACAGCACGACGACCGTGTTGTCGGACAGCCCCGCTTCCTCGAGCGCGGCGAGGACGCGACCGACCTGCTCATCCACAAAACTGGTGCAGGCGAGGTAGGACCGGACCAGGTTCCGCCATTGATTGTTCTCACGAACCCACTTCAATCGGGGTTCGGGCAGATTCCAGTGCAGGTACCACGAGAAGCGCGGCGTATCGTCGCGGTCATTCTCTTTCACCAAGGGCAACACGCTGTCGTTGTCTGGATAAAGATCGAACCATTTCTGCGTGGCGTAGCAGGGGACGTGAGGCAGAAAGAAACCCGTCGCCAGAAAAAACGGCTGGTCCTTCGGTGCGGACTTGAGCTGCTCGATCGCCCAACTTGCGATCTGATAATCGCCCTTGTCTTCGTCTTTGTGTGGAAAAACGCCCCAATCCATCAGCGGATTGTTTCCCATCGGCGTTGGCCCGATGAGCTTCTTCTCCGGCTTGATCCCAATGCCTCCACTCGGTCCCCAGACATCGAACTCCTCCGCACGTTGCTTCGGACCACCGGCACCTCCGTGATAGATCTTGCCCGACGTGAGTGTTCGGTAGCCGTGAGCTTTGAAATGCTGCGGCAGAGCAACGCGATCCTTCCAATCGTCAAGCGTGCGGAACCACGGCGACAGCCCGTAGATGCCGGTCGTCGTCGGCCTCAGACTCAACAACAGACTGGTCCGCGACGGGTTACACAGCGGTGCCTGGCAATGTGCGTTGAGGAACACCGTCCCACGTTGCGCGAGTCGATCGATGTGCGGCGTCTTCGCCAGCGGATGTCCTCCGAGCGCACCAATCCAGTCGTTCTGGTCGTCGATGGCGATGAACAGCACGTTCGGACGACTCGGCTTGTCATCGCTCGCGTTTTGACGCGTTTCCGCCGCGAATGCGTGCCCCGCAGCAACCAACGCGATGGTCGTCACGAATAAGAACTGTCTCGTCATGGAGCGATACCTCACGCGATACGTCTTGGGATAGTGGATTACTTCTTAAACAACACGTGTGCGGAATCTCCGCCGCTTAACACATATGCCAGCAGGTCGAGGACTTCGTCCTTCGTCAGCAGGTTCAGCAGGTTCACGGGCATGGGCGAGGTCTTGGATGGCTCCATTTCCTCGATCTGTTTGCGGTCGATGGTTACTCGCAGATTGGGATCGGTCAGGTCCGTGTTGAGTGTCAGCGTGTCGCCGCCCAAGTTCACCACGACTCCCGTGTGGACCTTGCCCGCGTCGGTGACGATCGTGACCGCAGAAAACTGCTCGTTGATGACCTTGCTCGGGTTGAGGACTTGATCGAGCAAGTCATGCGGCGAATAGCGGCGACCGGCGGCGGTGAGGTCCGGGCCGGTCATGCCCCCTTCGTTGCCGAAGCGATGGCAGGTGAAGCACGCGGTGGCGGCGAACATCTTGCGACCGTTCTCAAAGTTGCGTGCTTTGAGTCCCGTTTGCGCTGCGGTCGAAAGTTCGTCGAGCTTCCACTCGGTCGGCTTCCGCCCGGCGAAGATCGCGCCGAGGTTTTCGATCGCCGACTTCTTTTCTGGCTTCTTGGCGAGCAACTCAGCGAGCGAGGTCGTCTCGGCTTCGGTCAAAGTCGCGACGGCATCTGTGCGAATGAACTCGATAAATTTTTCGAAGCTCGCACCGCCTCGAAAGCTGGCCGCCGTAAGGAACCACTCGAAGAAGGCGGTTCGTAGTTCGATCGTCCAACCGGCCTTCAGCATCCTTAAAGACCGCGCGTACTCGATCTGTTCCTCTTGAGTCGGGGCGTTCGCAATAAGTGCGATCCCCTTCGCGGCGGCGGTCGGTGACTGGAGATAGACCAGCGTCTCGCACAGCAGCCAATTCAGTTCTCGCGTCGCCGCCGGGAAGACCGGGTCGAGCTTCGCGATCAGCTTCGCAACACGTTCGTCATCGGGGCGTCCGAAGCGGTTCAACGTGATCTCGATCGTGCGGACGAGAGTCAGGCGTTGCTCATGATCGAGCTTGTTCCAATCGACATTGAGCAGCGCGTCGAGCAACTTCGCTCGCAACACTTCATCGACAGGCGGAGTCTCTTTCGTGCGATGCTGCGGGCATACGCCGGTCACCCGCGCGAGTGCCAGCAGCGTTTCGACCTGCTTCGCCGCATCGGGTTCCGTGAGCGCCTTGTCGGCCCAACTCGCGACCGGTTGATGCTCGATGGCCGTTCGCGCGGCCCAACGACTGAAGCGGTCGCCGTTCGCCAAGTACGACCATGCGACACCGACCGCCAGGGGATCTTGCGTCTGATGAAACGCTTCCAGCATGTGCCGCGTCGCACGGGCCTCGGCCGCGAGAAACTCCGTCGTAGGAGGGGCACTCTTGCCCGTCCGGTCTTCTGTCTTCTCGCCCGACTTCTCGACGGGCAAGAGTGCCCGTCCTACAGCAGCCGTCGATTCCGATCCCACATACGTCACGCGATACAGCCCCGACTGGACGCGACGACCGCCGATCGTGAAGTACATCGCGCCGTCAGTTGGATGAATGATCGCGTCCGTGATCGGTAGCGGAGCGCCCGTCACGAACTCTTCCTTCGTCGCGGTGTACGTCGAACCGTTCGGTTGCAGATGGACCGCGTAAAGCTTGCCCCAGCTCCAGTCGAGTGCAAACAGTGCCTGTTGGTACTTCGCGGGAAACTTGGCTCCGTAGCCGAAGGTCATGCCTGTTGGCGAGCCAGGTCCGATGTTGAGCGTTGCCGGGAGATTGTCGGGATAGAACTCGGGCCGCTTGCCCGCTCCGTTCCGCCAACCAAACTCGGCCCCGCTGACGACGTGATTGATGCGCGTCGGGCGATACCAGCTCGTGTTGAAGTCGTACTCCATGTCGGCGTCGTAAGTGAACAGTTCTCCGTCGTGATTGACCGCCGCGTCGAAGACGTTGCGAAAGCCGGACGCGACCGCCTCAAACGTCTGGCCGTCGGGAGTGACTCGATAAATGATGCCGCCCGGTCCCATCACGTCCTTCATGAAGCCGCGACCGTCGGGCATCCGCGGCAGCAAATGGTCTTCGCCCCAGATCGCGGGGACAGGAGATGTCGGAGCTAGCGTCGTCGGCCTCGCTCCATTGCCACACACCAGAAACAGTGCCTTGCCATCGGGAGTCGGCAAAACGGCATGCACGCCGTGATCACCGCTCGCCGTGATCTCACGCAGTAATTCGACCTTGTCGAGTTTGTCGTCTCCGTCGCTGTCGGTCAGACGATAGAGGCCGCTGGGAATCGTTTTCTCATAGTCGTTGACGCCGACATACAGCGCATCGAACGCCCAGACCATGCCGTTCACCGCGCGGATGTTGGCAGGAACCTTTTCAATACTGCGCGGATCGAGCGACTGTCCCGGCAGCGGTGCGGCGAACCGATAGAGGCCGCCGTACTGATCGCTGACGATGACCCGTTGCTTGTTGTCCACGCACAGATTCACCCACGAACCTTGCTCGACTCCGGGGACCGAGTAGAGCAGCTCGACCTGAAAGTCTTTCACGACCTTAATGCGGTCAATCGGCGTGGCCTTGTTCCCTTTGATTGACGGGCCGACCACCGTCGGGCGATCAACCTTCGCCTTGGCCTTCGCTTTGGGCCGCGACTCACGTGGCTTCGATTCCGCTGCGGGAGCCTGTCCCCCAAAAAATGAACCGCACAACAAACAAACGACGGCGGTCAACGCACTCAATCGCTTCATGGTGAAAGCTTCCGGTCGGTTCCCAAGTTAGTCCATCTCAATCGATGCGGCACTTTAGCGAAGGAGGCCGCGCCTGGCACTCGACCAAGGCCACAGCCTTATTGGGGGTAGAGCGGCACCCGCTCGCTTCGCCGCGCCGGCCCACCATGATGTCTCGACGATTTCCGATGGTGGGCCGGCGCTCGAAGCGAGCTGGTCCCACCCACGTTGAAAAGACGATGACCTCCCCGCCCACTTGATTCTGGGCGACGGCTGCGACACAACGGGCCATCGCAAACTCAGCGGTCGCCCTCTTCATTCGCGTTCCCCTCCATTCGCGCGGCCGTCTGCAGGCCAAGAGCAGGGCCGCGCGAATGAAGAGGCCACGACCAGCCGCTCATCACCCCCCAAGAGAGGGACTCATGAAAATCAGACCTTTGCTCATCGCTGTTGTTACCGTTTGCTCGCTGAATCTCAGCTTCATCGCGACGGTGCGTGCTGCGGACTCGTTGCGTGTCGGCGTCGCGGAGGTGGACATTACGCCGCCGGTCGGGTTCCCGATGGCGGGCTATTACCACGAGCGTTTGGCCGATGGCTCGATTGATTCGCTCAAGGCGAAGGCCGTCGTGTTTCGAGACGCCAGCCCGAACAAAGACACCGCGAGTGAGACCGCTGCCGCGCTCGTCGTGTGCGATCTGATCGGCATCGCGACCGATCTTTCAAACGCGGTGCGGCAGCGGGCGTCGGAGAAGACTGGCATCCCCGTCTCGAACATCGTGATCACGGCTACGCATTCGCACACGGCTCCCGACTACATGAAGGAGCTGTACCTCAAGCTCGGCAACGACAACCAGCAGCCATTGCGAGCGGCGTACATCGAGAAGCTCATCAGCGGGCCGGTCGAGGCCATCGTGAAAGCACATGCCGCGGCCAAGCCGGTCGTGTTGGAACATGGTTCGGCGACGCAGACGATTCCCGTGTCATTCAACCGCCGTTCGGTGATGCGCGACGGCAGCGTGAAGACGTGGCAGAGCCACGACAACCCGGAAGTCGTTCGCGCGGCGGGACCGATCGATCCCGAGATCGCCCTGCTGAGCATTCGCGATCAGGCTGGGAAGTCGCTCGGAATCCTCAGCAACTTCGCGCTGCATCTCGACACCGTCGGCGGAATGAAATGGAGCGCCGACTACCCGTATTTCATCGAGCAGACGCTGCGCAAGGCAGCCGGTTCCGATGTGATCTCGATCTTCGGGACCGGCTGCTGCGGTGACATCAATCACGCCAACCCACGCAGCAAGGATCGGAACAAAGTTGATTTCATCGGCAACTCCATCGGCGAATCAATTCAAAAACAGCTCGGCCAATTGAAGCGACTCGAACGGACGGACCTCGTCGTGAAATCGCGAACCATTCGGCTGCCACTGCAAGACGCAACGAAGGAGGAAGTCGCACACTCGATCCAGATTCTCGACAAAGCCAGCAAGAAGCAGCCGGTCGAGTTCCTTGAACACGTCATCGCGTACAAGAAACTGGTCCTCGATCAACTCCGCCACCGTGAGCCACACGCCAACACGATCGATCACATCACTTGGGGACTCAGCCGTTCGCTGGCGGGTGTGGGCGAGACACTGCCGGTCGATCTCACCGTCATGACGCTCGGCAGCGATGTCGCGATCGTCTGCCTCCCCGGCGAGGTCTTCGTCGAACTGGGCCTCGCCATCAAACAAGGCTCACCGTTCCGCACGACGCTAGTCATCGAACTCTCGAACCACGTCGAATCGATCTACGTTCCGCACCGCGCGGCCTACGCGGGCGGCAGCTACGAAGTGACAAACTCCAACCTGCTCCCCGGTGGCGGTGAGATGCTCGTCGAAGCGGCGCTCAGTCTGCTTCGTGAAGCCGCAACGAAGTAGAACGGGCTGAGTTCCCGAAGCAGGCCAGAAAACAGCGACTACCCAGCGTCGTCCGCACGATCTTAAACGGAGCCGGCACGTGAGCGGCCGCGACGTGTCGGATGCGATGCGGCGCGAGGGCCCAACAAACGGCCGCGTGTTTCACACTATGCTCGCGAATCGTCCTCATCCGCACGTATCATCGCCACGTCCGCCCCTGCCAGACGGATGTCGGTTTCCGAGAGCCGTTGGCCGGGGCGGCTCATGGAGTTGAAAGACCGTTCGGATAGACTCAACGTAGGATGGACGCCTCGTCCGTCCGGCCCTTCAATGCCAGTGCGGACGGACGAGGCGTCCATCCTACGCGACACTCAACAGACAGCCACGAACCGAGACCGCCGAAATGATGCGTGCTTACATTTGCCTGATGGTCGCCAGCCTGCTTCTCCCTCGAGGCGTCTCAGCGCAGACAACCGCCGAGCCGATCGACTTCAGTCGCCAGATTCAGCCGATCTTGGCCAAGCGGTGTTACGCCTGCCACGGGCCGGATAAGGCTGAGGGTGGCTTGCGGCTCAACAGCAAAGAGGCGGCGTTTGCGAAGCTCGAATCGGGAACGCACGCGATCACCGCGAAGGATGCGGCGAAGAGTGAATTGTTGAAGCGAGTCACCTCGCGCGACGAGGGCGTTCAGATGCCGCCCGAGGGGGCACCGTTGACCGACTCGCAAGTCGCTCTTCTTCGTCGGTGGATCGACGAAGGGGCGGAGTGGAAGGAACACTGGGCCTTCGTCGCGCCGGTCCCTCAACAGCCGCCGGCCGTGAAGGACGTGAAGTGGGTTGCCAATCCGATCGACTTGTTCATCCTGAGCAAGCTCGAACAGAAGGGGTTTGCTCCAGCCCCCCCTGCCGACAAGACCGCGTTGCTGCGGCGGATCACTTTCGATCTGACCGGCCTCCCGCCGACGCCAGCTGAAGTCGAGAGCTTTCTCAAAGATGACGCGTCCAACGCCTACGAAAAAGTGGTGGACCGGCTCCTTCAATCGCAGCATTACGGTGAGAAATGGGCGCGACACTGGCTCGATGTCGTCCGCTACGCCGACACCAACAGCTTTGAACGCGACGGGCCGAAGCCCAATGCGTGGCGTTACCGCGACTACGTGATCCGCTCGTTCAACAACGACAAGCCGTACGATCAGTTTGTCCGCGAGCAACTCGCTGGTGACGAACTGCCAACCGTGACGAGTGACTCGATCATCGCCACCGGCTTCTACCGGCTCGGTCTGTGGGACGATGAGCCGGCCGACCGGTTGCTCGCCCTGTACGAAGGTTTCGACGACATCATCACGACCACCAGCCAGGCATTTCTCGGGCTGACCGTGAACTGCGCCCGCTGCCACGATCACAAAATCGACCCGATCCCGCAGCGCGACTACTACGCGATGCTGTCGTTCTTCCAAGGGGTCACGCCGAACGGCAATCCGAACCCGCAAGTCGAGCGAGCGGTCTTCGAGAACGATGCCGCGCGGGCTGAGTTCGAGTCGAAACAAAAGGAACACCAAGAGAAGTTGAACTCAACGCAAGCTTCCGTCACGGCGATCGAGAAGGAGTTCCGCGACCGCGTCTCCAAGACCGAGCAACAGGCCGACAACCCCGATCTGGACGACCTCGAGTACCGCTTCTATCGCGACACGTGGGAGAAGATTCCCACGTTCGACGAGCTGAAAGCCGAATCGTCCGGCAAGTTGGAAGGCTTCTTCGACATCTCGTCCGCCACGCGCGAGTTCTCGTTCGGCTTTGTCTTCACCGGGACGCTGAAGGTTCCGGCAGACGGGACGTATGTCTTTGAACTCGACTCGGACGACGGTTCGCGGCTGACGGTCGATGGCAAAATGGTCGTCGAACACGACGGCATTCACGGGACTGGCAGCCCGAAGGTGGCGAAGGCGACGCTCAAGCAAGGCCGTGTCCCGATTCGGCTCGACTACTTCCAAGGCCCGACCGGCGCGAAAGGGATCGTGGTGAAGTGGTATGGCCCCGGCTTCGAGCAGCGATACCTGTCGGCCACGACCGAGGATGGTGAACCGATCGGCAACCGTCGCGGCAAGAAGCGAGACTTCAACCAGCTCATCAAGCAGCGCGGGCCGAGTGTGCTGGGTCAGCCGAGGTTCGAGGAATACCAAGCGGCAACGAAGCAGCTTGAAGAATTGAAGCGAACCAAAATCGAAGCCGACTACGCGCTGTGCGTCACCGAAGTGGGGCCGAACCCGCCCGAGACATTTCTCCTCAAACGAGGCAACCCGCAATCGCCGGGCGACAAAGTTGTCCCCGCATTTCAGTCGGTCATCGGCGGCGGCGTGCCGCTCATCCCGCCACCCGCTGCCGGTGCGAAGACCTCGGGCCGACGGCTGGCACTCGCCAACTGGATCGCCTCCCCCGACAACCGCCTCACCGCACGCGTCATGATGAACCGTCTCTGGCAGCACCACTTCGGCCGAGGCATCGTGCGGTCTCCCAACAACGTCGGCCTCCTCGGTGATTCGCCCACTCATCCCGAGTTGCTCGATTGGCTGGCCGCGAAGTTCAGCGCGGATGGCTGGCGGATGAAGCCGATGCACAAACTGATCGTGATGTCGAACACGTACCGGATGTCATCGCGAGGAAACGAAGTCGCGTTGGCGAAAGATCCGCTCAACCAACTCTTCTGGCGATTCGACCTGCGTCGGCTCGGGGCGGAAGAATTGCGCGATACGATCCTCGCGACAAGCGGGCAACTCAACCCGAAAATGTACGGCCCGGGCATCTTTCCCGAGATCAGTGACGAAGTGAAAGCGGGTCAATCGAATCCCGGCAGCGGCTGGCATACGTCACCCAAGGAAGAGCAAACGCGGCGCAGCGTCTACGTCCATGTGAAGCGTTCGCTCGTCCTGCCGATCCTGTCCGACTTCGATGTCGCCGACTCCGACACCACCTGCGCGGCCCGCTTCGCGACGACTCAGCCGACGCAAGCGCTCGGGATGCTGAATGGAAAATTCCTCAACGACCAAGCGGCCGAGTTCGCCAATCGCCTTCGAAAAGAAGTGGGCAACAGACTCGAAGGACCAACCAAAGTGGAGGCCCAAGTCACGCTTGCCTACCGCCTCGCGCTGGGACACGCACCGGACAAGCCCCTCATCGAACGTGGTCTCAAACTGATCGACGCTCTCCAACAGAAACACAGCCAAACAGCCGATCAAGCCCTGAACCAGTTCTGCCTGATGGTGCTCAACCTGAACGAATTCGTGTACTTGGACTGACTCTAGGGTAAGCGTCTCGCTTGCCCGTCTCGAAATACAAAGCCAGGGCAAGCGAGACGCTTGCCCTACGTCGCCCCCTCCAGCGGAGACTCATCATGCCGATTCATGACTGGCGTCGCGTCACAGCGGGGACGTTCCACCATTTTCATCAAGAGTGGATCAGTGAGATCGGTCGTGCCTTGAACGGCGGCTTGTTGCCCGCGGGATATTACGCACTCACCGATCAGGTCGCGGGCGGGCCTCATCCCGACGTGCTGATGTTGGAAGAGGTCGAAGACGAAGCCGATGACTATTCCAACGGTTACGGTGACGAACCTTCCTTCGGATTTGGCGGAGGCGGAACTGCTGTCGTTTCGGCCATTGCCGAGCATCCGCCCAAGCTCCGCTACACGCTCGAAGCCGAAGAGGCGATCTATGCCTCAAAGGCGGATCGCGTCGCCATCTACCACTCGACCGGCGACCGCGTCATCGCGTTCATCGAGATCGTCTCGCCCGGCAACAAGCATTCGAGCGTGGCCGTTCGACAGTTGATCGACAAGCTGGCCAATGCCCTCGCGCAGGGTTGCCACGTCATCCTGATCGACCTCTTCCCACCCGGCCCCAACGATCCACAGGGCCTGCACGCCAAACTCTGGGGCAAAGCCGATCCCCCCATGACCGAGGAAGAACCGCTTACGCTGGTCAGCTACCGTGCAAGTCCCTCCCCCGTTGCCCATCTCCAACCGACCGCCGCCGGCGAGACGCTGGTCGATGTTCCGCTGTTCCTCGACCAAGAGCACTACATCAACGTCCCACTGGAAGCGACGTACCTAGCAGCGTGGACCGGACTCCCTGATCGCTGGAAGAAAGTTCTTGTGCCACCACCACGATTGCCAGCAGACGCAATTGGCAACACGAAGAAGCCATGATCAATTTCAATCACTGAAGTTACCGATTCACATCCCAACGACGAGGATTTCAACATGACAACCTCCAATTTCTGTGGCCGTACACGGCGTGAGTTTCTGTGGCAGGCGGGGGGCGGGTTTGCCGGGACTGCATTGGCCGGGATGCTGCAAGGGGACGGGTTCTTTGGGGCAGGAAGCGGCTCGTCGCAATTATTGGGTGCTGAAGCGATGGGGCATCAGAACCCGCTCGCTCCGAAGTTGCCGCACTTTGCGCCGAAGGCAAAAAGTGTGATCTTCCTGTTCATGTACGGTGGGCCGAGCCACATCGACACGTTCGACTACAAGCCCGCAATGAAGGGGCGAGACAACCAGACGATTACCGTCAAAACGTTCGGTCGCGGCGGTCACAAGAATGAAGGCCGCATCGTCGAGCCGCGTTGGAACTTCAAGCAGTACGGCGAGTGCGGTCATTGGGTGAGCGACCTCTTCCCCAACGTGGCCACGTGCGTCGATGACATCGCGTTCCTCCAGTCGATGACGGCCGACTCGCCCATTCACGGCTCGGCCATGCTGATGATGAACAGCGGCAAAGTGCAGTCGGGCAGCCCGTGCCTCGGCTCGTGGGTCAACTACGGACTCGGGAGCGTCAACGAGAATCTGCCCGGTTTCGTCGTGATGCTCGATCCGACCGGCGGGCCGATCAGCGGAGCCAAGAACTGGTCGAGCGGCTACATGCCCGCGACCTATCAGGGAACCATCTTTCGCTCGAAGGGGGCATCGATCATCGACCTGGCCAACCGCGAAGGCACGACCCGCGCAATGCAGCGCGAGTTGCTCGATGCCCTCGGCGACGTGAACTCGATCCACGCGGCCTCGCGCGCGGACAACTCGGAGTTGGCCGCGCGCATCAACAGCTACGAGCTGGCGTTCAAGATGCAGCAGCACGCTCCCGAAGCGGTCGATCTCACGCAAGAGACCGAAGCAACACAGAAGATGTACGGCGTCGATCAACCGCGCACGGCTGACTTCGGCAAACGGTGTCTACTGGCAAGACGGCTCGTCGAACGTGGAGTCCGATTCATTCAGCTCTACTCGGGGGGCAACCACAATGACTCAAACTGGGACGCGCATGGCGACCTCGAAAAGAACCACAATTTCCACGCGGGCAACACCGACCAGCCGGTCGCCGCGCTGCTGAAAGACCTCAAGCAACGCAACCTCTTGGACGAGACGCTCGTCGTGTGGGGTGGCGAGTTCGGGCGACAGCCGACCGCCGAATACGCCGCCGGAACGGGTCGCGATCACAACGCCTACGGCTTCACAATGTGGATGGCTGGAGGCGGGATCAAGGGAGGCCAGAAGGTCGGCACGACAGATGAACTCGGTGCCGCAGCGGTCGATTCACCGTTCCACGTCAAGTACCTGCACGCGACGATCCTGCACCAGTTGGGCTTCGACCCGAACAAGCTCTCGTACTTCCACGGCGGCTTGGATCAGAAGCTCGTTGGAGTGGAACACATCGCGCCGATCCAGCAGATCATCTGATTAATGACACCAAATACTGACGCGCGTACGCATGGACGTTGTGTTCAAGCACACGAACGATTTTTGGTTCAATGAAATCAAAACGTACCATTCACCGCTGGCTGGCATTCGTGATGCGATTGGCCAACGGCTTGAATACGCGCATTGACCCAAGGGTATTGCGGATGAAAGTTAATTGTGGTCGGTGAGAATCCGCTCGATGCTGACAGCTCGCAATACCTCACGACGCTCCGTCATTTTTCGCACTCCCCATTGAGTACCGTCAGGTTCCGCTTTGATCGCAAACCAAGACGGTTAGAACAAGGAACCCGCCATGAAGCTTGGTCGCCGAACCTTCCTTCGTGGCGCGGGTGTCGCGATGGCGCTGCCTCTGCTGGATGTCATGACGCGGCGCGCTGCCGCTGCTGCGCCTGCGGTCAAGCGACGCATGGTCTGCATCAACACGCCGCTCGGTGTGCAGCCGGCTAATTTCTTCCCTGAGAAAGCGGGGCGGGACTATGAGCTGTCTCCGTACCTGGAAGTTCTCAAGGATTTTCGCGACGACTTCACGGTGATCTCCGGGCTGTCGCATCCGGATGTCGGACCCAGCCACGATTCCAACTACAGTTTTCTGACCGCCGCACCGCATCCGGAGCAACGGGCCGGATTTCGCAACAGCATTTCGCTGGATCAGTTCACGGCCGAGCACCTGCACGGCGAGACGCGATTCGCCGCCCTGCCGCTCTCGTGCGAGGGGTTTGGTTTGTCGTGGACTCGCAGCGGAGCGTCGGTGCCGACGGAAAGTTGGCCCTCCAGCGTGTTCGCCAAACTGTTTCTGGAGGGGCGGCCGGACGAGGTCCAGGCTCAGGCTCGGCGATTGGAAGATGGTCAGAGCGTGCTCGACGCGGTTCGCGATCAGGCGAAGCGGCTGCAAACGAACGTCGGAGTCGGCGATCGCGAAAAGCTCGACGAGTATTTTTCGAGCGTCCGCGAGTTGGAAGTTCGATTGACTCAGGCAGCGGCTTGGGCCAAGAAGCCCAAGCCCAAGGTCGAAGCGAAACCGCCTCAGAACATCCAAAACAGCACCGACCTAATCGGCAAGACTCGGCTGTGGTTCGACCTGATTCACCTCGCACTGCAAACCGACTCCAGCCGGCTGGTCACGCTGCAACTGATTGGGACCAGCGGTGTGCCGCCGATTCCAGGTGTGAGCCAGGGCCATCACGATCTGTCTCATCACGGCAAAGACCCGACCAAGATCGCCCAGCTAAAAATCCTCGAACTGGAGAAGATGAAGACGCTCCGCGACTTCCTGACCCAGTTGAAACAAACGCAGGAGGAAGGGGACAGCCTGCTCGACCGAACGATGGTCTTCTTCAGCAGCAACCTGGCCGACGCCAGCAAGCACAGCGTCAAAAACATGCCGGTGCTCTTGGCCGGCGGCGGCTTCAAGCACGGCCAACATCTGGCCTTCGATGCGGAAAACAACCTGCCGTTGAGCAATCTCTTCGTGAGCATGCTCCAGCGCATGAACATTGAAGCCGATAAGTTCGGCTCCAGCACGGGAACGTTGACCGGGCTGGAAGCGGCCGGTTGACGGGATCGAACGATACCTCACGCTGTCAGAACAGCGTCGTTGAGCCGCCTGTTGAAAAACGTAGAGTAGGCGACTCGCCTGCTCGCTGTTCTCGATCAGTTTCGCAATTAGGAACGGGAACGCAATTACTTCCCGTGAGCGGCACAACGCTAGCCGCGGGCGAGTTGGAACTACCGGCGGCTAGCGCCGTGTCGCTCACAGAAGCACGGCGTCAAACCGGGAAGCGATTGCGAGCCAGTTCGTCAGCTCACATTCAAAACACCGAGAGCATCAGCAACTGTGCCATGCGGATCAGCCAAGTGCGATCGTCAACCGACATGGTCTCGGCCTTCAAAATCTGGCGGGTTCGGTTGCGGACGTTTGTCACCAGAAACCGTTGAGTACTCGTAAGTGGTTTCTGCTTCTCGGCTTCAAGCAACAGTGTCGTGATGCGGAGTAAGGCACGCGGTTCGTCGAGGTCGCCCGTTGCCGCTGCGGTCCAGACGGGAGGCTGATCGGCATCGGCGACGTGTCGCGTCAGCTTCAAGATCAGGCTGGCAATGCGAGCCGCTTTCTCGTAGTCGATCTTGTCGGCCGTGTCGCGCGGCGTGTGATAGTCGGGGTGCTCGCCGGTCGAGAAGAACAGGAACGGAATCTCTCGATCGCGGAACGGCCCGTAGTCGCTACGAGTGCCGATGAGATCGGTCCCCAAGCGGCAGACATCCAACTTCGGCGGTGATCCAACCGCATCGAGTGCCGCCTTGAGTTCCACCGCGTGCTCGCTCCCCAGCAGGAAGACCGTCGGTAAGGGGAGGTCTCCCAACGAGCGGCCGATCATGTCGGCGGTGATGAACAATTTGACCTGCTCGATGGGCCACGGCGGATGCGCGGCGAACCAACGCGATCCCCAGAGCAAGTGTTCTTCGAGATCAAACGCGACAAACACGATGCTCCGTTTCGGCTTGATCTCCGCCGCGCCGAATTGTCGAGCGACTTCAAGCAACATCGCAACCCCCGAAGCGTTGTCATCGGCTCCCGCAAAGACTTGGCCGTCGTGGACCCCGAGATGATCGTAGTGAGCACTCACGATCAGAAATTCATCGGCCAGCTTCGGGTCGCTGCCAGGTAGCCACGCCCCCACATTGAATCCCATGTTCGGAACTCCGTCCGGAGTGACCGCCCCTGGAATCGGTTGCAGGTAGCTGGCCTCCGCCGCGCCTGTACCATTTGCAGCTTCTTGACCATTCACGGCATCAGCGTCCTTCGCCGCGCGAGGCAACTCTCGAAACAGCGGCTTCAATTTCGCTGCCGTGAACCGCTCAATGATGTAGCGTCGCGCCTCCTCCTTCGCGGCACCGGCTCGCCCCCCGCGCTTCGGTTCGGCGAGGAACTCGATGTGCGGACGCATCTCAGCGGCGCGAATGGCTGGCTCGAAGGTCACGCTGGGTAGTGGTGATTCGTCCGCCAATGACTGGTGGCTAAGAAGTGAACTCAGCGCGAAGCAGGTCAACGTTCGCAACCAACAGCAGCGGGAAAGCATGAGTGAGTCCATTCCATCTGGCATCGTGTTTGGGGAGCCGCCTCAATAAGGCGAGCGGCATAAGTTGTCGTACCACGGATCAAAGCCTGACGCGCAAGCGAAGACTTGGTTACCAAGCGGCTTCGCTTGCGCGTCAGGCAGATGGGTCAGCTATTTCCTGCAGGTCGCCCAAGTGGCGACCTTCGGACGGGGGGGCGACGGGCTGAGAGCCCCTTGCGGAACAAGGCCGTCGCATTGCTTCTGACGATCCACCACGCGACCAACCACTCAATACCACTGAGAGGCTGTAGCGGTCGAGACGATTCTCACGACATTTCCTATCGTAGGAGCGGCCACGCGACCGATGAATACGGGCGTTGGATTGGTCCGTGGCTGTCGCAGTCCACGCCCACAGAACCCCGTCCCATTCAGCGGACTGCCGTGGTGCGTCCGACCCCGGATTTTCAGGAGGAACGAGTATGCGTCGAACACTGCTGGCTCTGTTGTTAGTGGGAGCGGCGGTTGTCGCCGGAGGTCAGTCGGTTCAAGCCGCTGGTGAAGGCCAGCCGTCCGATTGGAACCGGTTCTACAACTACCCGTACGTTTACTATCCGCACAACTTCCAGGCTCCGGCTGAATACAACAGCCTCTACAACCGCTATCCACAGGCCCGGCAAATCCCGGTCTATAACAAACAGTGGTACAACTTTTACCCGTCCAAGAAGCCCTATCACATGGGGCACCACTTCACACTGGACGTGTTCTAATCTGGGCGATCCCAGGGGGAGACGCGCGGCTCGGCAATCTCACGGTTGCCGGGCCGCAGTCGTTCTTTGGGCTCACTGCCTTTCCTGTTGAACGTTGTAGGACGTGAGCGGCACAGGGCGAATGACAAAGTGAGTGCCATTGGGCTAGCCCCGTGCCGCTTACAGAAGCACAGTGTCAAACCGAGAAGTTGTTTCGAGCCAGTCCCTGTAACTCGCGCGGTCTTCGATGAGACATTCACGGTGAGCCGGGCGGCGTCAGCCCTCGGACTCCTGTCGTGAAAAGTCCGGGGGCTGACGCCCAATGGCACTCACTTTAGTAACGGTACGGCGTGAGCCGTCCGGTTGAAGTGAGTGCAAACTCGACACAACCGGGCGGCTTGCGCCGCGCCGCTTCTCGATCGGTTCTAAAGTAAGTGCTATTGGGCTGACGCCACCCGGTTCATCATGACGCCAATTTCAGAAACGTCTCGTTCAAGACCGCGTGAGGTTTAACGCAGCCGAGCCGCCACCAATGCGAGTGAGTGTTCAGTAAGACAATGTGATTGAAGTCTTGCCTTCTGTCTTTACTGAACACCGACAACTGAAAACGTTTTCCGAGCCAATCTTCTTCGCAGATGGCTGCAAAGAAGTGACCGACAAAGAAACGACACCATTTTTTTGCCGGTCGCCTTACTCACCTCGAGAAGAATTCCGGGGCGCGAGGGGCACCGGAAACTCTTCGACATGAAAATCATTGTGAGCGTTCTCTTGCCAACGCGACACCGATGCGAAGGCTCGTTACCTTCAAGTCCATGCTTCGTACGGGGCGAAGCGAACCGGTGCTTGAGGGGTTTTCGATGTTGTTGCGATGCGTGGTGTGCTGTCTGGCGTTGACTTGGGGGTTGGTAAATGTGGGGCGTGGGCAGACGCCGCTCCAAGAGCAGCTTGTGTCCGAGGGAGTCACCTCGTTGGCGAAGGCGGCTCGGTCGGAAGGCGATCCGCAGCGCGGGGCGATTCTGTTTCATCAGCCATTTCTCGCGTGTGCGAAATGCCACGCCGTGGGGCAGGTTGCCAGCCTGCCTGCGACTTCTTCTTCGCTCACACTCGGTCCTGATCTAGCCAAGATCGACACGAGTGCGGCAGTGACTCCGGCCGCGCTGGCGGAAGCGATTGTCGAGTCGATCTTGGCTCCCTCGAAGGTCATCAAGAAGGGGTTTGAGCCAGTGGTCGTTCAAATGGCCGACGGCAAGACCGTGACGGGGCTGTTCGTGGAAGAGAACGCGGACAAGCTCGTGCTGCGCGACGTGTCGCAAGCGTTGGGCCAAGGGGGAGGACTGGTCACGCTCTCCAAGTCACAGATCGACGAGCAAGTGAACGGCAAGACTTCGATCATGCCAGCCGGGCAAGTGAATGCTCTGGCGTCGCGGGCGCAGTTTCTCGACCTTGTTCGCTACCTGGTCGAGATCGCCGAAGGTGGGCCTGAACGTGCGAAGCAGCTTCAGCCAGCGGCGTCGCTCATCACGTATCGGCTCCCCGAGTACGAGCAGCAGATCGACCACGCCGGGATGCTGCGCGAGCTAGATGACAAATCGTTTCAACGCGGTGAGGCGATCTACAACCGGCTCTGTATCAACTGCCACGGCACCAAGGAGCAGCCGGGATCGTTGCCGACATCACTGAAGTTCGCCGAAGGGAAGTTCAAGAATGGGGCCGAGCCGTGGAAGATGTATCAGACGCTGACTCACGGCTTCGGGCTGATGACTCCTCAGACGTGGATGGTCCCGCAGCAGAAGTACGACGTGATTCACTACGTCCGCGAAACGTACCTCAAGCCGCACAACCCGACTCAGTGGGTGAAGATCGACGAGGCGTATCTTGCCTCACTGCCGAAGGGATCAACGCGCGGACCGGCTCCGTCCAACTTCGAGCCGTGGTCGGCGATGAACTACGGCCCGTACTTGATGGCGACGTATGAGGTCGGTACGGATGGAAAGAACTTCGCACAGAAAGGGATCGCCATGCGGCTCGATCTGGGGCCGGGAGGCGTCTCACGCGGACGGCATTGGATGACGTTTGACCATGACACGCTGAGGGTCTCGGCGGCGTGGAGCCGAGCGGAAGACGAGAGGGAGAAGGGGAGCAAGGGAGACAGCGAGAAAGAGACGGCGAAATCGAAACGTCTTCCTTCATCTCCCCCTCTTCCTGTCCCCCATTCGCCCTCTCCCGCCTTCATCGACTGGCACGGCATCAACTTCGATGGGCGGCATCAGATTCATCCGCGCGTCTCCGGCGATGTCGCCTTTGCCAACCCGAGCGGTCCCGGTTGGGCGAACCCCGAGACCGGAACGTTTGACGAACTGCGTGTCCTCGGTCGCGATGACCGTCGGTACGGGCCGTTACCACGCACGTGGGGCCGGTATCGCGGGCTGTATCAGCACGGCGATCAGGCCATCATTTCTTACTCGGTCGGTCGGACTGACGTGTTCGAAATGCCGGGCGCTTTCGTCACGTCGCATCCTCAGTCTGCAATCTCGTTGAAGTCTGACCGAGCCGGTAGCCCCGACTCGCAGGCGGTCTTCACGCGGACCTTCAACGTCGGGCCGCGAGCTAATGAGATGCTGCTCAAGGTGGCGACGCATCCGTCGCGCGAGGCGGTTGTTGAAACGATCGGCATCGACGCCGATGCCAAGGCGCGTTCGCCCCTTGGTGAGGTCGCGTTGCTCGCCGTTCGACCAGCGGCCTCGAAAGGAGAGACGCGGGCGACGAGTGGCCCGTTGATTTTCTCAGGCAAGTCCCACCTCACTGTTGCCAAGGGGGACGACTTCGATCTGGCCGGTCGCGACTTCACGATCACTGCTCGCATCAAGACGAAGGCGGGCGGAACGATCTTCTGTCAGGCTCCGGTTGAAGGACCGTGGGGCCCCGATGGGAAGTCGTTCTTCGTGCGAGGCGGTCGACTGACGTTCGACATCGGCTGGGTCGGGGCCGTCACAGGGAAGACCAATGTCGCCGATGACCGCTGGCATGACGTGGCCCTAACGTGGCAACGTGACTCCGCGCGAGTCCGCTTCTTCGTCGATGGCAAGCCCGATGGTGAAGGGACGCTCAAGCCGAAAGGGGACGCTGGCAAGCAGGCGATTCGCATCGGCTTCACGTCGCCAAACTTTCCCGATCCGACTTATTTCGTGGGCCAACTGGCCGACGTGCGGTTCCTGCAACGGCGAATGCAGGACGGCGAAGTTGGCAAGCCGCTTGCCGATGACGCCGACCTGATCGCTCACTGGAAGCTGGATGAAACGAAGGAGAACGTCGTTCGCGATGAGACCAAGCAGGGGCACGATGGAACCGTTCGCGGCGAATTCGGTGAGCCTCCGTCCGACGAGACGAAGACGACGATCGCAGCCGGACTCTCGCCAACACCTGCCGGTGCGAAGTGGCAGGGCGGCGCGGACGGTTCGCTGGTGCTCCGTCTTCCCGCCGGAAACGATCCGCTGAAGTTCGTCCTGTCTGTGACCGCCATTCGCGAACCGCAGGTCGATGCGGAGCAACTTGTGTCGCTGGTGACGGCTCCTCCGATCGACTTGGCGTCGCTCACGAAAGGTGGTCCGCGACGATGGCCGGAAGTCCTCACGACCGAAGTCACCCCCGGCTCGGACCACGGGCCGTTCGCCGTCGATGTGCTAACCCCTCCCGACAACAACCCGTGGTTCGCGCAGTTGCGTCTGACCGGGTTCGACTTCTTCGACGACGGCGATCGCGCGGCGGTCTGCTCGTGGGACGGAGATGTTTGGCTGGTGAGCGGGCTGCGAGGAAGGCAAGAGGGGAAGACGGGGAGAAGGGGAGATGGGGAGAAAACTCAGAACCCATCATCTTCTTCAATCTCCTCGTCTCCCCCTCTCCTTGTCTCCCCTTCTCCCCCTCGCCTCACTTGGCAGCGCATCGCCAACGGCCTCTTCCAACCGCTGGGTCTGAAGATCGTCAACGGCCAGATTTACGTCACCTGTCGCGACCAGCTTGCGATCCTGCGAGACTTCAATGGCGACGGCGAAACCGACTTCTACGAATGCTTCAACAACGACCATCAAGTCACCGAGCACTTCCATGAATTCGCGATGGGACTGCAAACGGACGCTGATGGAAACTTCTACTACGCGAAGTCGGGACGACACGCTTTGGCGGCGGTGGTCCCTCATCACGGCACGCTGCTCCGCGTGAGCAAGGATGGCTCGCAGACCGACATCCTCGCGACGGGCTTCCGGGCGGCGAACGGTGTCTGCCTCAACCCCGATGGCTCGTTCGTCGTCACCGATCAGGAGGGCTTTTGGAATCCGAAGAACCGCATCAACTGGGTCACGCCCGCCAAGCCCGGTGAGAAACCGAACTTCTACGGCAACCTGTTCGGCTACACCGACGTGACCGACTCGTCTGACAGCGCGATGGTCCCGCCACTCTGTTGGATCACCAACGCCTTCGACCGCTCGCCCGCTGAACTCTTGTGGGTGACGAGCGACAAGTGGGGACCGCTCAAAGGCTCGCTGCTCAATCTGTCGTATGGCAACGGCAAGGTCTTCGTCGTGCCGCATGAAAAACTTGTGGAAAGGGAGACGGAGAGAGGGGGAGGCGGGGAGAAGGAGAGAGCGAGTTCCAAGACGATTGTGCAGGGAGGGATGTGCGAACTCCCGATCCCTCAATTCCCGACTGGCATCATGCGCGGACGGTTCTCGGCAGCAGACGGACACCTCTATGCCTGCGGCATGTTTGCGTGGGCCGGCAACCAGACTCAGCCCGGCGGTTTCTATCGCATCCGCGCGACAGGCAAACCGGCGCACGCTCCGATTGATTTGAAGGCGACGAAGCGCGGCGTCACGCTCACATTCACCGAGCCACTCGATCCCGCCACAGCGACCGACGCCGCACGCTATGTCGTCCAAACGTGGTCGCTGAAACGAACGGCCAGCTACGGCTCGAAGCACTTCGATGAGCAGACACTCAAAGTGTCGAACGTTACTCTCTCGCCCGACCGCAAGACCGTGCAGCTCGAACTCCCCAACATCCGCCCAACGTGGTGCATGTCGATCGACTACAAGCTGACCGGTGAGAAAGGCGAACCGGTCAACGGTCTGATTCACAACACGATTCACGAGCTGGGTGAGTAAGGGCCGATCAGTTCCGGTTTCAGGGAAAGGTGGTTCCACTCAGTCGCATGGGCATCAGACATGAATACGGAAACATCCGGAGTAAATGCACCAACCACGACGGCTCGTTACATCAGGCACGACGGTTTTAATGCACCTTGAACGACAGTTTTCTTAGCTTTGTTCTCAACCACGAAAGGCAACTCATGACGACGAACGCTTCACGACGTGACTTCCTCAAAACTGCAACAACCGCTGCGGCGGCGGGGTCCGTACTGCCGTATTGGGCCTGGTCGCCCAGCACGATGGCGCAGGAAACCAAGTCTCCTAACGAGCGGCCGCGCGTTGGGTGTATCGGCAACGGGGGGATGGGCAGCGGCGATGCCAATTCGATTAAGCGGTACGGCGACATCGTGGCCAACTGCGATGTGGACAAGGGCCACGCCGAACGGCTTCAGAAGAACATCGCCGGAGGGAAGTCGGACATCTACGAGGACTACCGCGAACTGCTCGACCGGAAGGACATTGATGTCGTGACGATCAGCACGCCCGACCATTGGCACACGCGGATCGCCTTGGCCGCGTTGCGAGCGGGGAAGGACGTTCACTGTCAGAAGCCACTCACGCTGACGATTGATGAAGGGAAGCTGCTCTGCAAAGTCGTCAAGGAAACGGGCCGCGTCTTCCAAGTTGGCACGCAGCAGCGCAGTGAGAACAACAACATGTTCCTCAAGGCGGTCGCGATCTGCCAGGAAGGCCGACTCGGCAAGATCAACAAGGTGACGTGCGCCATCGGCGGTTCCCCGCGCGGCGGAACGTTTAAGAAAGAGGCGGCTCCAGAAGGACTCAACTGGGACATGTGGCTCGGCCAGGCTCCGCTGGTCGATTACATCAAGCAGCGCTGCCACAACGATTTCCGCTGGTGGTACGAGTACTCGGGGGGCAAGCTGACCGACTGGGGTGCGCATCACGTGGACATCGGTCAGTGGGGGATCGGCATGGACCAGAGTGGCCCAGAGTCGCTGGAAGTCATCGCCGTCGATCATCCCGTCCCCTACGAGAAGGGCTGGCCGATGAAAGACGACACGTTCAACGCCGCCGTCACGTTCGACGTGAAGGTGATGTTCGCGAACGGCGTCGAGATGCGGATTCGCGACGACGCAAAAGATCTCGGCTTCGACAATGGCGTCATGTTTGAAGGGGAAAAGGGCCGCATCTTCGTCAACCGAGGCAAGCTGACCGGGCAGGCCGTCGATGACCTGAAGGACAACCCGATCTCCGATGACGTGCTCATCAAGCTCCGCAAAGGGAAGCGGCTCGACAACCACATGGCCAACTTCATCGAGTGCTGCCGAGACCGCTCGGTCCCCGTCAGTGATGTCTGGTCACACCACCGCATCCTGACGACCTGCCACTTGTCCAACATCGCGATGCGTCTGAATCGCACGCTCAAATGGAACCCCGAGACCGAACAGATTATCGGCGACGACGAAGCCAACCAGTTCCAGGGCCGCGAACAGCGCAAGGGATATGAAGTGGCCTGAGTCGGCTCTTCGTTTCACTCAGTCGTTCCCACGTCCTGCGTGGGAACGACTGACGAGTTCGCTGCGGTCGCACTCACTCATCGAAGTGCCACGTACACATGATGGTGGGGGCGTGTTTGGCGAACTGCCAATACGGGCCGTCGGCCGACTTTTTCTTTTCGAGGAAGAACCGCTTCGACGGCAAAAGGTCTTCCTTGATGAGCATGAACACGTCCGTCGTCACGTCGCGGTTGTCGCCGTAGTAGCTGTGACCCATCAGACTCTCTTCGATGCGGCTGCAGTCGATGGTTTCGATGCCGGGGACGATCAGCGGAACCTCGGCGTCTCCCGCGCGTCGCTCGGCGTGCAGCCCCTTCGACACGATCAGGGCGCTGTCTCCCGAGTTGGCGTAGAGCGTCACGCGGTCGCTCTGTGCGACAACGCCCGGTGCCCACTTGCGGAAGTCGGCGTGACCGACATCCGGGGCGCAGAGGACGACATGGCCGAACGGCTTCTTTCCGCGAGAGGTCGAAAGGTTGCTCAGGCTTTCCATCACAATCCGATTGCCCATGCTGTGGACCATGATGTGGATGCGAGTCTCGGGCGGAACGCCGTCACGCAGTGTGGTCAAAAACTGAGTGAACGGAGCGACACTCGCCTTGTTGATCGGTTCGTCTTCGTCGTACTTGAAGAGGCCGCACTGAGTCGGCCAGCAGTACGAGACCACCGCGCCATTGAACGGGATGCGAAACGCCACTTGGGCGGTCCGCGCGACCGCCGCCTCGAAGCTGACATTGAAACCGTGAACGAAGAGCAGCAGGTCCTTCTGCCGTGAGCTACGAATCTGTTCGCTCACGCCATCGAGAAACGCCGACTCGGACAGCCGAGCGGTCTCAACCAACTCGGCCGGTTTGGCGGACAGCGCAGCATTCGCGACAGCCGCACTCGCAGCCGAAGCACTCTTGGCGGGAGAGCTTGCCGACGCAAGGACCGGAGCGATCGAGCCAACTCCCGATGACTTCAGCTTCCGCTTCGCATCTTCCTCCAACCGCAGACCGACATCGTTGCGAGGGAGCGTGACTTCGCAGCATCCGTAGTGAACCTCGTCGAGCACACGGTTTGCGGCTTCGGGATCGTCGAGCGACTCCAACACGCCCCGGTTCGTCGCGACGAAGACCTCCCATTTGCAGTGATCGCCAGACCACTCCGTGATCGCGACCGGCTCGGCCAGCGTTTCGACGTAGCGATCCATCCCGTCCAACCCGAACCGCAGTGGCTTGCCACTGCGAAGCTCGGCCTCCTTCGCGGAGTCGTACATGATGACGAGTGGTTCGCGTTTGAAGACCGGTGAATCGGGGACACGGCAACCGACGAGACGTACTGCGATGAGAAGCAACGCGGCCACAATCCATTTCAGACGACTGTGCTTCCGTGGAACGGCAACGGCGGTGATAGGCGATTCGTCCATGAATTCGCTTCCGCGCGAAATTGGCTGGCCAAAGGGTTTGAAAGTCGGCTGGGAATGTAGGCCGAAATGCCCCGTTGGATGAAGACGAACTTCCGTCGCAGTCGTTCGTTATCGGTCTGGCGACGACGGAGATGACGCGGGACGGTCTGGTCCGAATCCTCCTCTCACTACGAGTCCATTCGTGGGAGAGAACAAAGGGAACCAGACTCTTTGACCGCCAAAGATGTGATGACCTTCACCGGTCGCGGTCGGTTGAACGCGAGGATCGAAGCTCGGTGATCCGCAGGGGCAAGCGTCGCGCGAACGTGGAAACGACGAAAAGGCGCGCCACTATTTCGGAGTCTTCGGAGAAACAGTGCTGATGCCGCATCAACGTCCCGAAGAACACTGATTGATCCTGAACAGAGCCACCCCGCCGTCACTCAATGAAAATCGTGTCAACTAACCGTGTACACCCCGAAGTGAATCTGGCAAGAACCTTGAGTTGCTCTTTCACAATTGCGTTGGTGGTCTTGTGGGGGTAGTTCACGGTATGTGACACTTCTCCCCAAACTTCCTCCATCAATGTGCGTACCTGCAACTCACAACGGACAGGCGTTTTTCGTTGAGGGTCGAGAATGTAATGAACGCTGGTGTACATCGACTCACGTGGAACCGGTGTCGCACCCCACTTTGAGAACAACTCCCGATATTCATCGTCCCAAGTGTTCGCAATCGGCCCTTCGGTGATAGCAAATCCAAGATCTCCCAAAGCGAGTCGAATCGCCCTGTCGATTTCTGGAAACTGGCTCGTGTGCAAGTGGATTAACCTGATCCCGGCCAGATCGGTCAACTTCTCAAACAGGTTTGACGACGTGATATCGAACGGCGTCCCTGCCTTGAGGGCTTCAGCACGTTTCCGTACAAGCTTGTCGCGAAGGTGATCAGGGTCCTTGGTCCGATGC
>Ga0114966_10000836_pt1 | contig 29099 bp, 23 predicted proteins | sample M_130207_XF_Meta_FD_87029 | JGI IMG/M metagenome (GOLD analysis project Ga0114966, IMG submission 87029) | Freshwater microbial communities from Lake Montjoie, Canada to study carbon cycling - M_130207_XF_MetaG | ecosystem: Environmental > Aquatic > Freshwater > Lake | place: Lake Montjoie... | reverse complement strand
CGGGGAGTCCCATGAACGTGGTGGAACAGCCGTCGGCATTGCCGTCGACGTCATCGGTGGAGATCGTGAACAGCTGGCCTCGAACGAGCGCCACCGGCCCGCGGGAGAAACGGCCCAACCGAATCTTGGGGCCTTGAAGGTCGGCCAGAATGCCCACCCCCCGCCCGGAGGCGTCGGCCGCAGCACGCACCAGATCGTAGCTCGTACGGTGGTCGGCGTGGTTGCCGTGCGAGAGGTTCAGTCGGGCGATGTCCATGCCCGACTCAATGAGGGCGCCGATCGTCTCCGCGGTTGAGGTTGCGGGGCCGAGGGTACACACGATCTTGGCGCGACGCACAGTTCCGACCCTACCGGTCACCGTCTCCAGGGCCCGCGTCACGGAAGAAGCTGGCGGGTTGACGCATGGATGGGCATCGGAAGATTGCTAGTACCCGACAGGAAGCGGTCGACCGAGGCCGCTGCCGAGCGACCTTCGGCGATAGCCCACACGATGAGCGACTGCCCGCGGCCGGCATCGCCCGCGACGAACACACCGGGCACCGACGACTCGTAGTCGTCAGAGCGGACGATGGTGCCGCGAGAGTCGACCTCCACGCCGAGCTGGGTAGCCAGCGAGTCGGCCTCCGGGCCGGTGAACCCCATCGCGAGCAGTACGAGGTCAGCCTGCACCTCACGCTCGGTGCCCTCAACCTCGGTCAGGCGCCCATCAACCCACTCGACGTCCACGAGCACGATCGCGCGGACCCGGCCCGCAGCGTCGCCGACGAATCGCTTGGTGGAGACGGCGTACAGGCGCTCTCCACCCTCCTCATGCGCGCTCGAGACCCGATAGGTCATCGGGTAGGTCGGCCACGGCTCTGAGCCCGGCCGCGCCTCTGGAGGCTGGGGCAAGATCTCAAGCTGCGTCACCGAGGCGGCGAGATGCCGGTGCGAGGTGCCGAGGCAGTCAGCCCCGGTGTCGCCTCCTCCGATGATGACCACGTGCCGACCGCCCGCATCGATCACCGGGACATCGGCATCGCCCTCCTGCACGCGGTTGGCAAGCGGCAGGAACTCCATGGCCTGATGAATGCCGCCGAGCTCACGCCCCTCGACCGGCAGGTCCCTCCCGATGGTCGAGCCCACGGCAATGATGACGGCGTCGTAGCGTCGGCGGAGGTCGTCGGCAGTAATGTCTATGCCCACCTCAATTCCCGGACGGAACCGCACGCCCTCGGCCTCCATTTGCTCAAGCCTGCGGTCGAGATGGTGCTTCTCCATCTTGAATTCGGGAATGCCGTATCGCAGTAGTCCCCCGATGCGGTCGGCCCGCTCATACACGGCGACCGTGTGCCCGGCGCGGGCGAGTTGCTGAGCTGCCGCGAGTCCCGCCGGGCCCGAGCCGATCACCGCAACGGTGTGCCCCGACAGACGCGAGGGCGGCTGGGGAGCGACCCACCCCTCGTCCCAGGCACGGTCGATGATCGACACCTCGACCTGCTTGATCGTTACGGGGTCGGCATTGATGCCGAGCACGCACGCCGTCTCACAGGGGGCGGGGCAGAGTCGGCCGGTGAACTCCGGAAAGTTGTTGGTCGCGTGCAGTCGCTCGCTTGCCGCTTGCCAGTCGTGCCGCCACACGAGGTCATTCCACTCGGGGATCAGGTTTCCGAGCGGGCAGCCGTTGTGACAGAAAGGGATGCCGCAGTCCATGCAGCGACCCGCCTGCTGCTCAAGTCGCTCGGCGGGGAAGGACTCGTACACCTCTCGCCAGTCGAGCAGACGCAGGTCAACAGGACGTCGCGTCGGAGTCTCCCGCGCGGTGGTCAGGAATCCCTTGGGGTCAGCCATCAGAGCGCTCCCATCACCAGTGCCATTGGATCGAGCCCCTCGGCGACGGCACGCGCCTGCGCCTCGAGAACCCGCTTGTAGTCGCGCGGCATCACCCGGCGGAAGCGCGCGAGCATGGCCATCTGGTCACCCGCTGCGAGCAGTGCCGACGCCACCGTGGAGCCTGTCTCTTCGCCGTGCAGGCGCAGCAGTTGCAGCACGGTCTCGCGGCCCTCGTCGTCGAGCACCTCGACGTCGACCATCTCGACGTTGATGCGCAGTGGCTCGAGGTCGAGAACGTAGGCGACCCCACCCGACATGCCCGCCGCGAAGTTTCGTCCGGTCTCGCCTAGCACGAGGACGGTTCCACCGGTCATGTACTCGCAGCCGTGGTCGCCGAGTCCCTCGACCACAATCGTGGCTCCGGAGTTGCGCACGCAGCAGCGCTCACCGACTTTGCCCCGCACCAGGATCGTTCCGCTCGTCGCTCCGTAGGCGATGACATTTCCAGCGATGATGTTGTCGCTGGCGTCGAAGGTCGCCGAGTCGTCCGGGCGAACGATGAGCCTGCCCCCGCTGAGTCCCTTGCCCAGGTAGTCGTTGGTGTCGCCCTCGAGCCGCAGCGTGACTCCCGCGGGAAGGAAGGCCCCGAACGACTGGCCGGCAGAGCCCTCGAAGGTGATATCGACGGTTCCCTCGGGCAGCCCTGACCCGCCAAACCTGCGAGTGATCTCCGCCCCGAGCATCGTTCCGACAGTGCGGTTGACGTTACGGATGGGCAGGCGGGCCCGCAGTCCCTCCCCGTGCTCGAGCACGCCCGCGGCCAGCGCGATTAACTCGTTGTCGAGGGCCCGGTCGAGCCCGTGGTCCTGCTCGATCATCTGACGGCGAGGTGCGTCGCCAAGATCGGCGACATGAAGGATCGGCGAGAGATCGAGTCCCTTGGCCTTCCAGTGGTTCACGGCCTTTCGGGTATCGAGAACCTCGGCCCGGCCAATCGCCTCGTCCAAAGTCCGGAAGCCCAAGGTGGCAAGTATCTCGCGCACCTCCTCGGCGATGTACTCGAAGAATGTCTCGACGAACTCGGGCTTGCCCGCGAACCTCTCGCGCAGCACCGGATTCTGTGTTGCCACGCCCACAGGACAGGTGTCGAGGTGGCAGACCCGCATCATGACGCACCCCATGACCACCAGAGGTGCAGTCGCGAAACCGAACTCCTCAGCGCCTAGGAGGGCCGCGATCACGACGTCGCGACCAGTCTTGAGCTGACCGTCGGCCTGCACCACGACTCGGTCGCGCAGCCCATTGAGCATGAGGGTCTGCTGCGTCTCGGCGAGGCCGAGCTCCCACGGCGCGCCCGCATGCTTGAGCGAGGTGAGCGGTGACGCTCCCGTGCCTCCGTCGTGCCCGCTGATCAAGATGACGTCTGCGTGTGCCTTCGCCACACCGGCAGCCACCGTGCCCACCCCCACCTCGCTCACGAGCTTCACGTGCACCCGCGCGCGATTGTTGGCGTTCTTGAGGTCGTGGATGAGCTGGGCGAGGTCCTCGATGGAGTAGATGTCGTGGTGCGGCGGCGGCGAAATCAGACCGACGCCCGGCGTTGAGTGGCGCGTCTTTGCGATCCACGGGTACACCTTGTTGCCCGGGAGCTGCCCGCCCTCCCCCGGCTTGGCCCCCTGCGCAATCTTGATCTGGATGTCATCGGCGTTCACGAGGTACTCGCTCGTCACCCCGAAGCGACCCGACGCCACCTGCTTCACGGCCGAGCGCTTCGAATCGCCGTTCTCAAGCGCAACAAAGCGCTCGGGATCCTCTCCTCCCTCACCGGTGTTCGACTTCCCGCCTAGGCGGTTCATGGCGATGGCGAGGGTCTCGTGGGCCTCCTGTGAGATCGACCCGTACGACATGGCCCCCGTGGAGAACCTTCGCACGATCTCGGTCACCGGCTCGACCTCGTCGAGGGGCACGGCGGGGCGATCCCCCTCGCGCAGCTGGAAGAGTCCCCGCAGGGTCATCTGGCGCGACGACTGCGAGTTCACGCGCTCGGTGTACTGACCGAAGACGTCGTAGCGCTGCTCGCGGGTGCTGTGCTGCAACCTGAATACGGTCTCGGGGTCGAAGAGGTGAGGCTCACCCTCGCGACGCCACTGATACTCGCCGCCCACGTCGAGGAGCCGGTGCGCTGGCGAGATGCCCGAGTGCGGGTAGGCCACTGAGTGCCGCCGGGAGGTTTCCTCGGCGATGACGTCGAGCCCCACCCCGCCCAGCTTGCTCGTGGTACCCGTGAAGAACTCGTCAACGACCTCGTGCGAGAGCCCGATGGCCTCGAAGATCTGAGCCCCACGGTACGACGCCACCGTGGACACACCCATCTTGCTCATGACCTTGAGCACACCCTTGCCCAGCGACTTGATCGTGTTGCGCACCGCCTTCTCCGGGGCAACTCCTGTCACCACCCCCTGGCGGACGAGGTCTTCCACAGTTTCGAGTGCGAGATACGGGTTCACCGCAGCGGCGCCGTAGCCGATCAGCAGAGCGACATGGTGCACCTCGCGAACGTCTCCGCTCTCGACGAGCAGGCCCACCATGGTTCTGGTGCGCTCACGCACCAGGTGGTGGTGCACCGCGCTACACAGCAGCAGTGACGGGATCGGCGCCATTTCGGCATCGCTGTCGCGGTCGCTCAGCACGATGAATCGCTTGCCCTGACGGATCAGCGCGTCGACCTCGCGACAGATCTCGCGGACTCGGTCTCCGAGTGCCTCTCCCCCGCCACTCACCCGGTAGAGGCCACGTACCTTGGCGGCCGCAAACCCCGGCATTTCACCGTCGATGTTGATGTGAAGCATCTTGGCGAGTTCATCATTGTCGATGACCGGGAAGGGCAGCAGCACCTGGCGGCAGTGCGCCCGCGTCGCCTCGAGCAGATTGCCCTCGGGGCCAATCATCGTCGCGAGCGAGGTGACGATCTCCTCACGGATCGCGTCGAGTGGAGGGTTGGTTACCTGCGCGAAGAGCTGACTGAAGTAATCGAACAGAAGTCGCGGTCGATCAGACAGCGCCGCGATAGGTGTGTCAGTGCCCATCGAACCAATTGCCTCGGTACCGGCCCGGGCCATCGGCGCGAGGATGACCCGCAATTCCTCGTCGGTATACCCGAAGGTTTGCTGGCGTCGGGCGACGGAGTCGTGGGTGTGCACAATGTGCTCTCGGTCCGGCAGCGCGTCGAGGTGCACTACTCCCTGTCGCAGCCACTCGCCGTAGGGCGCCTGCGCGGCCAGCTCAGACTTGATCTCATCGTCCTCGACGATGCGTCCTGCTGCGGTGTCGACGAGGAACATGCGACCTGGCTGGAGCCGCCCCTTGCGCACGATGCGCGCGGGCTCAATGTCGAGCACCCCAGACTCGGAGGCGAGCACCACGAGCCCGTCGTCGGTCACCCAGAATCGTCCCGGGCGCAGACCATTGCGGTCGAGCACCGCCCCGATCACGGTGCCGTCGGTGAACGACACGTTGGCTGGGCCGTCCCAGGGCTCCATCAAAGTCGCGTGGAACTCGTAGAACTCGCGGCGATCAGGCGACATCTCAGCGTGGTTCTCCCACGCCTCGGGGATCATCATCAGCACGGCGTGAGGCAGGCTGCGCCCACCGAGGTGCAGCAGTTCGAGCACCTCATCGAACGAGGCCGAGTCACTTCCTCCCGGGGTGCACATGGGCAGCAGGCGCTCGATGTCGCCGGGGATAAGATCACTGGTCAGCATCGCCTCACGCGCGCGCATCCAGTTGCGATTGCCCATCACCGTGTTGATCTCGCCGTTGTGGGCGATGAGGCGGTAGGGGTGTGCGAGCGGCCATGACGGGAACGTGTTGGTCGAGAAGCGCGAGTGCACCAGCGCCAGGGCACTTGCGACCCGCGGGTCAGACAGGTCGGGGTAGAACGGCTCGAGCTGGCCCGTGGTGAGCATGCCCTTGTACACGAGCGTGCGAGACGACAGTGAGGCGAAGTACACCGCGACCTCATGCTCAGACCGGCGACGAAGCACGTACGCGAGTCGCTCAAGCTCGAGTCCCGTCGCGGCGTTGTTCGCCTCGACAAATACCTGAGCGAAACGAGGCATCACACCTCGGGCAGTGGACCCCACGAGAGACGGGTCGACCGGGACATCGCGCCAGCCCAGCACTCGCAGTCCCTCGGCCGCAGCAATGGCGTCGATCGACGACTTCGCCTCGGCTGCGAGGTCGTCGTCGTCGGCGATGAAGGCGATTCCGGTGGCGTAACTTCCGGCTGTGGGCAGGTCGAATGGCACCACTGCCCGCAAGAACGCGTCGGGAACCTGCAGGAGGATGCCTGCGCCGTCACCCGAGTCAGGCTCTGCCCCTGAGGCGCCACGGTGGTCGAGGTTACGCAGGGCCGTCAGCGCCTGCTGCACCACCTCGTGGCTGGCCTCCCCGGTCAGCCGAGCAACGAAGGCAACACCACACGCGTCACGCTCGGCGGACGGGTCGTAGAGGCCCTGCGTCGGCGGCACGGCACTGAAGAGAGAGAAGGGGCTGCTCACGGTTGATACTCCTGGTCGTCCACGGCCACAGATCCTCGCCTGCGTCTGACGACGCCGGACGGGTCATGCGGAGCAGGGGGACGACATTGGCCCAGACTGCTGTGCACAGGTTACCAGAGCAACCCCGCGCGTGCTCCCACATGACGTCCCTTGACCGCTGTCCGACTCATCGCCTCGAGCGCGCCTAGCACCCCTTGCGATGGGTCGGACAGCAGTCGCAGTGACAGGGTCAGCAGCCCACTACGTTGTGGCACCAGCGACAAGCTCGTCGAGCTTGGCCTTGTCGGAGAGGACGTCGGACTGGATTTCGGTGCCGTTCAGGTAGCCGGCAGGGGTGCCAGGAACCGCGGCGTCGTTGAACGCCTTGAGCGAGTTGACGGCCCAGCCGAGATAGGTGCCATCGTTGACGCACGTCTCATAGGTCGTGTAGGCATCACCTGTGATTCCGGACTGCTTGCCGAAGTCGAGCAGTGTCGCGCTGGTGTAGCCGGTCCCCTCGATAGCAGGCTGGTTTTTATAGACGATGTCGTGATACTCCCTCGCCTTGCCGGCGTCGATCGCGCAGCCCCACGCGGCGATCGCGCGGTGCGACGAGTCGGGAGCCTTGTTTTTGAGGTTGTCAGCAGCCAGTTTGGGGTCAAGGAATGCTGTGGGCCGCCAGAAAAGTCGCGCCTTACCCCCCGTCGCCAGCTCTTCAATGCCCTGGCCGTTGGCGTCCTCGAGCGACTTGCACGACGGGCACTGGTAGTCCTCCCAGACCTGCAGCAGCGGGGCGGTCGCGGGGGCGTCGCCCACAGGAACCGCATAGGCATTTTCGCCCGAGTTGACCACACCCTTGGGCAGCGGCGCGTCGGGGTTGGGACTAGGAAGCACGGTCGAACCGCTCGCCGACGAATTGCTGCGCGACTGCCACACCGCCCCACCGATGATGGCGCCCACCACGACGAGCACCCCGAGCCCACCAACGATCTTGATCATTCGGTCGCGGCGCTTCTCGGCGGCCTCCTGGGCCGCGCGGGCGGCGGCAGCTTTGTCGCGGCGATCCTTGGCCGACACTGGCTTCTTCGACTTTCCCTGGCTGTTGGTGCTCATCAGAATGCCTCCGTGGCATCGAGGTCGTCGAGCGACTCATCATCGAGGTCGCCCTCAGGATAGAGGTCGGGGTTGGGCTTGGAGTCGAGGGAGAACAGCGTGTTGGGCCATGCAACCAGCCACACCGCCATCCCCGTGAAGAGCAGGTCTCGCAGTATCTCAGAGGTGTAGCGCCAGGTCTTGCCCTCGGCGCTCACCTCACCGCCACCGCCGAAGCACCCGCAGTCGATCGAGTACCCGCGGGCCCACACACTGGCGATTCCGACGATGAAGCAGGCCATGAGCAGGGCGGTAGCAAGGGCAGCCCAGCGCGTGAAGAACCCCACGAGGAGGAGCACGGCGAGCAACACCTCGCCGGCGGGCATCAGCCACCCGAGGATGTCAGCGATCTGGCCGTTCATACCAGGAATGCGGTAAGCGATGATGGCGTCGCTCGCACCCCCCGGCGCAAAGAGTTTCACCAGCCCGGCAAAGCCAAGAACTCCCGCGAGAACGAGCCGGAGCACCAACCCCACTACCCGATTGCCGGCAACCCGCCGTGCCCGAGCCGGCGCCGGAGCGTCAACGCTCATGTACGGAACACGTCCTCTCTCCCCTACCACCTTCGCCGCGCCACTTGGCGCACGACTCTCTCATGTTCGGTCAACTCCGCGGCAGGCGCCGCGGTTCCCAACTCAGCCCCGCGCCGCCCGCACACCTGCTGCAAGATCGGCAGCCAGCGCTGCGACAGCCTCGACCCCAGCCTGACGCGAGGGCGCATCGAGGAGGGCTCGCACAAAGGCGGAGCCCACAATGACGCCGTCGGCATAGGCGCCCACCTCGGCGGCCTGAGCCGCCGTCGAGACCCCGAGTCCCACCGCAATAGGCAGGTCAGTGACCGCTCGCGTGCGGGCGACCAGTTCACGGGCGCCCCCGCCGACCGAGGCGCGGGCCCCGGTTACCCCCATGGTCGACGCCGCGTAGACGAATCCAGTCGACGCGTGTGCCACCACGGAAAGACGTGCGTCACTTGAGCTCGGCGCAACCAGGAAGATTCGGTCAACGCCCGCCGAGTCGGTGGCCGCAGTCCACGGTCCGGCCTCCTCCGGTGTCAGATCGGGGGTGATGACTCCCACGCCGCCGGCTGCCGCCAGGTCGTCGGCGAAGCGCCCGACCCCGTATCGGTCGATGGGGTTCCAGTACGACATGACCATGGTGGGAGCTCCGACAGCCGCAACGGCGCGCACAGTGTCGATCACCCGGGCCGGATTGGTACCACCCTCGAGCGCCAGATTCACGGCCTCCTGAATCGTGGCACCGTCCATGAGCGGGTCGGAGTACGGCAGCCCGACCTCGACGGCATCAACCCCCGACGCCACCATGGCCGAGAGCGCGTCGACACATCCCTCGTGGTCGGGGAAACCCGCTGGCAGGTAGGCGATGAGGATCGCGCGGTTGTCGGCGCGTGCCGCCGCGAAGGCGTCGTGAAGCGCGCTCACGCCCGACCCTCGGGGGCACGCTCGCCGGTGACGAGCCCGAACCAGCGCGCCGCGGTCTCGACATCCTTGTCGCCGCGTCCTGACAGGTTGATCAAAATCACGGCCTCGGGACCGAGTTCGCGCCCCAGTCTCATGGCGCCCGCCAGGCCATGGGCCGTCTCGATCGCGGGGATGATGCCCTCAGTACGGCACAGCGCCTCAAAGGCCCGCATGGCCTCGTCATCGTTCACCGGCTCGTACACCGCACGTCCGGTGTCGTGGAGGAAGGCATGCTCGGGCCCGACCCCGGGGTAGTCAAGTCCAGCGGAGATCGAGTGCGAGGGCACTGTTTGGCCCCACTCGTCCTGCATCACGTAGGTGCGGGTGCCGTGCAGCACACCGGGAGATCCACCGCTGAACCGGGCGGCGTGGCGACCGGTCTCGACGCCATCGCCACCGGCCTCATAGCCTCGCAACTGCACCGACGGGTCGTCGATGAAGGCGCTGAAGATGCCCATCGCGTTTGACCCCCCACCCACGCACGCGGCAACCACGGTGGGCAGCCCACCAGTGAGCGCCAGCACCTGCTCACGCGCCTCGATGCCAATCACACGATGGAACTGCTTGACCATTTCGGGGAACGGCGCCGGGCCGGTGACCGTGCCGAGGATGTAGTGCGTGCCCTCGACGTTGGTGACCCAGTCGCGCATGGCCTCGTTGATGGCGTCTTTCAGGGTTCGGCTCCCCGCGGTTACCGCGATCACTTCAGCACCCAGTAGGCGCATCCGGGCGACATTGAGCGACTGGCGAATGGTGTCTTCCTCGCCCATGTACACGGTGCACTCAAGCCCGAGCAGTGCTGCGGCGGTGGCGGTGGCCACACCGTGCTGGCCGGCGCCGGTCTCAGCGATGACCCGTTTCTTGCCCATGCGAACTGTCAGCAGCGCCTGGCCAAGAACGTTGTTGATTTTGTGCGAGCCTGTGTGATTGAGGTCCTCGCGCTTGAGCAGCACCCGAGCACCTCCGCAGTGCTCGACGCCGAAGCGGCGGGCGTCGGTGAGAGGGCTCGGCCGGCCGTTGTAGGTGGTCTGCAGCCGATTGAGTTCCGCACCAAAGTCGGGGTCGACCAAGGCGGTGCGAAAGGCGGCGTCAAGCTCGTCGAGGGCCGCGGTGAGTGCCTCGGGCACAAACCGGCCACCGTAGTCGCCAAAGTGTCCGGGGGCGGTGGGCTGGTCGGGTGTGAGGGTGGGCGCGAGCGACATCAGTTCTCCCGGGGGTTCTTGAGCGCGGGGTGCGCGCCAGCAGTGACTAGTTCGTGCACCGCGGATCGTGGGTTGCTGCCGACCACGAGGCTCTCGCCCACGAGCACCGCGTCGGCGCCGTCGTTAGCGTAGGTGATGAGGTCGTGGGTTCCGCGCACTCCACTTTCTGCGATGCGGGCGACGCCGGCTGGAATGAGCGGGGCAAGCCTCGCGAAGGTTCCGCGGTCGACCTCAAGGGTCTTGAGGTTGCGGGCGTTGACGCCGATCACCGTCGCACCGGCCTCGACGGCGCGCTCGACCTCATCCTCGTCGTGAACCTCGACGATTGCGGTGAGCCCCAAACTCTGGGCCCTCTCAATCAGCGACAGCAGGGCGTCCTGCCCTAGGGCGGCAACGATCAGCAGCGCCGCATCGGCCCCGAAGGCTCGCGCCTCCCACAGCTGGTAGCTGCTCACGATGAAGTCCTTGCGAAGCACGGGGATGTCAACCACGGCACGCACGGCCTTGAGGTCGGCAAGCGAGCCTCCGAAGCGCCGCTCCTCGGTGAGAACGCTGATGCAGTGCGCGCCGCCGAGCTCGTACTCGCGGGCGAGGCGCGCGGGATCAGCGATCTCGGCGAGCTCTCCTTTGCTAGGACTGCGGCGCTTGACCTCGGCGATCACGGCAACGTTAACGCCGAGGAGCGCTGGAAGCAGGGGTCGCACCGGTGCGGCCGCAGCGGCTCGTTCCTTCAGCTCATCGAGGGTGACGCACGCCTGACGCTCGGCCAGGTCGATGCGAACACCGTCGATGATGTCGTCGAGCACGCTCATACCCCGAGGGTAACGAGGTCGACGCTGGAGTGCGCGGTCAGGCTAGACCCGAGCCGAGATAGGCCCCCACCGGCAGGTTGCGCAGCACGGTCCACACCACGACGAGAGCCACCGACGACCACAGCACCAACCGTGGCGGCACCGGGATGGTCGGCATCGGTCGGCCGTTCCAGCGATTCACCAGCCATACGAGCCAAGCCACCACGGCGACCGGCGCGAGGAGCACCACCAGCAGGTTGTGGTCGGCCGCCGCACCCACATCACCCGAGACCAGGGCCCGAACGCACCGCAGTCCTCCGCAGAGCGGGCAGTCGAGCCCCGACAGTAGCTTGGTCGGACAGGTCGGGTAGCGGCCCGGCACGTTGGGGTCGACAAGTGCGAGCAGGGCGCAACCCGCGAGCGAAGCAGCGCCGACGGCGAGCGGCATGCGGACTCGCGTCAGCCGGCTCATGTCGCCAGCCTACGTGCGCCCACGCGGGATGGTCACTGTAAAGCGGGCGCCTCCCTCGCTGGCGTGACCGGCCTCGGCACTACCTCCCAGCCGCCCCGCCAATCCGCCCACCAGTGCAAGGCCGATGCCGGTTCCGACCTGCCGCACCCCGCGGTACCGCGAGTGCAGCTCCTCGGGCACGAACGCCACCGAGAGGTCATCCTCGGTGAGTCCGGGTCCACCGTCGCGTACCTCGATCACAGCGTGGTCAGCCCCCTCGGCCCGCACCGACAGCACGATGGGAGCGCCGGCGGGCGTGACGCGCAGGGCGTTCTCGGCAAGGTTGTCGACGATCTGTCGCAGGCGCAGCGGATCGCTGACGACACGCAGCGGTTCAGTCGGCGCCTCGAGGTGGAACAGCACGCCGTCGCGGTCGCACCGGTCGCCCCAGACATCGCCCGCGCTGAGGGCAAACTCACGCAGGTCGACCTCACTCATGTTGAGCCTGAGGTCGACCGCGCCAGCGCGGCTGAGTTCGAGCAGGTCGCTGACGAGGCGCTCGAGGCGGTCTGACTCGCCCACGAGGATCGCCCCAGTACGACCGACCTCGTCGCCGGTCACGACGCCGTCCTTGAGTGCCTCGGCGTAGCCCTTCACCGCGGTGAGGGGGGTTCGCAACTCGTGCGACACCGACATCAGGAACGCCCTCTGCCGGTTCTCGCTCACGGCCAGAGCCGCTGCCAGCCGGTTGAGAGACTCGGCGATCTCGGCCACCTCGGCGGGGCCGGCAGGCGTGAGCCTCACGTCGCGCTCGCCGGTGCTGAGCCGCTCTGCCGCGCGGGCCGCTTCGGTGAGGCTGCGGGTGACCCTGCGCGAGGCCAGCCAGCCGACGAGGGCCGACAGCACGAGCCCCACAGCCAGGGCCAGCAGCATTCGCCTCAGCAGGGCCGTTGCCGGGGCCGTCGCCACCTGGGCCTGCTGCACGAGCACGATTCCCTGACGTCCGCGCAGCGGGCGACCCTCGACGAGAACCAGCCCTTCCGCGGTATCGCGGGTGACCGACACCAGTCGGCCCTCGAGCAACTCCTCGAAGTCGGCCTGGAGCAGTGGCGAACGGGCCACGGCGCCGTCGCGGATGACGTAGCCCACGATGCCCTGCTCGTCGAGGGCCTGCACACGATCTCGCAACTCCCCCTCAGGCACGTTTCCGGGGCGCTCGCCCCCGAGGAGACCCACGATGATGTCGGCCTGCTGGGCGAGTGACGCCCGCGCTTGGACGTTGGCTGACTGGCGCACCAGCGGGTAGGCCACCAGGCCTGACACGAGCACCGTGAGCACAGCCACACCCGCCGTGAGCAGAGCGGTTCTGGTTGCGAGGGTCATCCGACTCCGAACGTCCTGCGGGGCATCGACCTCCGGAATCGCGCGCGGGACCGCTGCTCCGTCACTCATCGACATCGGGGGTATCGGCGGCATCGGGGCCCCCGACCGACGATGGTCGGTCGGCCCCGTATCCCACCCCTCGCACGGTGCGAATAGGACTGGCGTCGCCCAACTTGGCCCGCACCTGCGCCACGTGCACGTCGACCGTTCTCGTGCCGACCACCGCGGCGTACCCCCACACCTCGCTCAGGAGTTGCTCACGGCTGAGGATGCGCCCAGGACGCTCCATGAGGTGCGCGAGCAGGTCAAACTCGGTGGCGGTGAAGGCCACCTCCTCGCTATCGACGGTCACCCGACGGGCCGAGCGGTCGAGGCAGACCCGTCCGAGAGTGATCTGCCCGCCCTCCGACATCGGCACGGCAGCACGACGGACGACCGACTTCACCCGGGCCACGAGCTCGCGGGGCGAGAAAGGCTTGGTCACGTAGTCGTCGCCACCCATCTCGAGCCCCAGCACGCGGTCGATCTCGTCGTCGCGAGCGGTGCAGAAGATGATCGGCGTCCAGTTGCCCTCGGCCCGCAGTGCGCGGCACACCTGGGTGCCGTCGAGTTGAGGCAGACCGACGTCGAGGATGATCGCCACCGGGTGGAGAGAACGCACCGCGGCAAGCCCACTGACGCCGTCGGCCGCGACATGCACCCCGAAGCCCTCACGCGACAGGTACAGGCGCAGGAGGTCGGAGATCGCTCGCTCGTCCTCGACAACGAGGACCAGACCCTTCACCTGCTCGACGACTGTCACCCCCCAAGGATTCCACGCCAGCGAGGCGCCGGTGCCGAAAGTAGCGCTTGCCAGCGTTCGGGGTTGGTCAGGAGTGGCTCGACCCGGCTCAGGGCTCGACCCTAGTCAGTCGCGGAGGACGACCCATCATGACGCGGAACCGCGCCGAAACCGGCCATCTGCATGACCTTGCCGACGACGACACCCACCACGAAGATCGCGAACGACGACCAGAACATCCACGACTGATTGAGGATCAATCCGAGTCCGCCCCAGAGGAACGAACTGATCATGATGATGACCGCGGTCCAGGCCGCTGGTGTTTGGCCGTGGTTGTCGTGCTCGGACATCGGTCGGTCTCCTGTCGATCGGGACGAGGCCTTGATCGTCCCACATGCCCAGTCGACCGCTCAGCCGGTGGGGTCTTCGCCGCGATCGAGCGCCTGCCATACCGTCACGGGATCGGAGGGCCGCGCCGCTGACTGAGGTGCTACACCCTCTGCAGAATCTGGCCGAGCATGCTCGAACCGACGGCTCAGGCCCGACCACCCTCCGGGAGCGACGAGGGCGAGCAGGCCTCCGATCAGCACCGCAACCAGTCCTAGCACGGAGAGGGCAGGGGGCAGGGTCGAGCGATCCACGATCATGGCCACACTTCCGTCGATCGCCCGGGGCAGGGTTGCCGCCACGTCGGCCAGCCCCCCAAGAACTGCTCCGCGCAGCAACCCCACCAGCACCACCAGTGACACGCCCATCAGAAGGGCTGCGATCAGCAACCGCGCCGCGCCCCGCGCCGCCAGCAGGCCTCCCACGGCGGCGAGCGCCAGCAGCGCCACCGCCCGGCCGGCCGGCAGACACACCGATCCGTCGAGGGGGATGCTCGCGCCCGCAACCGCGGTTGCCGCAACGGCCCACGTCATCGACTGCGACACCAGCACCAGCAGCGCTCCCACAGCGATCAGGGTGAGCGAGAGCGGTCTCAAGCGCGCAGCCCCCGCAGCCCTTTCAGCCATCGCCGGCAGGCCTCATGGTGGCCGCCACAGAGACGGCCCTCAGCACTGCTGCTGCCTTAGCCGAGCACTCGGCGTCCTCAGTTTCCGCAACCGAGTCGGCCACAATGCCCGCCCCAGCCTGCACGTGCGCGACACCGTTGCGGATCACCGCCGTGCGAATTGCGATGGCCGTGTCGAGGTCGCCGGCAAAGTCGAGGTACCCGATGATCCCGCCGTACACCCCGCGTCGCGACGGCTCAAGCTCGTCAATGATCTGCATGGCTCGCGGCTTCGGCGCGCCCGACAGGGTGCCGGCTGGGAAGGTCGCTGCCAGCAGGTCGTAGGCCGTGCGGCCCGGAGCCAGCCGCCCCACGACTGTCGACACCAGATGCATGACGTGCGAGTAGCGCTCGGTGGACATGAAATCGAGCACCTCAACGCTTCCGGGTTCGCACACACGCCCGAGGTCGTTGCGCCCGAGGTCGACCAGCATCAGGTGCTCGGCCCGCTCCTTGGGGTCGGCCGCGAGTTCCTCCCCCAGCGCGGTGTCGAGCTCGGGGGTCTCCCCGCGCGGGCGAGAGCCCGCGATCGGGTGCAGCAGAGCATGACCCTCCTGCAGGGTCACCAGCGCCTCGGGGCTCGAACCCACCACGTCGAATGCGACCTCGGTGGGCAGGCTGCCGTCGGCTGTAGGGGTGGTGACCGGGAAGCGGACGAGATACATGTAGGGCGACGGATTGGTGGCTCGTAAAACCCGATAAACGTCGAGGGCCGTGGCCTCGGTGGGCTGATCGAACCGCTGCGACAGCACGACCTGGAACGCGTCACCAGCCCGGATGTGCTCGCGGCACCGCTCGACGCCTGCCCGGTAGTCGGCCGAACTGGTGCGGCGCGTGAACACCGGCACTGCATCAGGGTCGTAGCGTGCCGCGGACGGCTCGGACGGAGTCGCAAGCGTTCGCTCCATACGATCGAGGCGAGCCACGGCGTCGGCCCACGCATCGTCGACGTGCTCGTTAGTGGCGTTGTAATTGATCGCGTTGGCGATGAGCAGCACCGACCCGTCGGCGTGGTCGAGCACCGCAAGGTCGGTGGCCAGCAGCAGGCAGATCTCGGGGATGCCCAACTCGTCGGGGTTTGCGTCAGGGAGGCGCTCCCAGCGTCTGACGGCGTCGTAGCTGATAGATCCGACCAGTCCGCCCGTGAGCGGTGGAAGCCCCGCGATGCGTGGGGTGTGCAACAGGTCGAGCGTGTCGCGCATCACGTCGAGCGGGTCGCCGTCGACATGGACGCCCACCGGTGACCTCCCGACCCACAGAGCCCTGCCGTCGACCTCGGTGAGCATGGCTGAGCAGGCGACGCCCACGAACGAGTAGCGCGACCACGTGCGGCCATGCTCGGCCGACTCCAGCAGGAAGGTACCGGCCCTCTCACCCGCCAGTTTGCGGTAGAGCCCCACGGGAGTCTCGCCGTCGGCGAGCAACCGACGGACCACGGGAATGACCCGCCGGTCCGCTGCGAGGACCCTGAACTCCTCGAGCCCCGGAGCAGCGGCACCCGTGAGTGACGGTCGCATTGACGCGCTCATCCCTTCGTCCCGTCTGCCGCGTCGAGCAGTCCGTCGTCGAAACAGCTCGCGGTGCCGGTGTGGCAGGCGGGGCCGGTCTGCCGCACCCGAAGCAGCACCGCGTCGGCGTCGCAGTCGAGGCGCACCTCGACGACCTCCTGTTCGTGACCGCTGGTCTCACCCTTAACCCAGTACTCCTGGCGGCTACGACTCCAGTAGGTGGCACGGCCAGAGTCGAGGGTGCGCCGCAGGGCCTCCTCGTCCATCCAGGCCAGCATCAGCACCATTCCGGAGTCGACATCCTGCGCGACAGCGGGGATGAGACCGTCGGGGCCGAATGCTGGTTGGCGCGGCTCGCGGCGCGCGGAGGGACTAGTCACCTGCTCATTCTGACTGATGGCACCCCGACCGGTGACCTCGCCGGGGTAGCTCGGGAAGCAGCCACTCGCACTGGGCCCTGAGGTAGAGCTCGGTTTCGTCGCGCGTGGGCAGCAACGGCCATGCCCCATTCGTGCGACGCCGTCTCCCGAGCCTGTTCGCCATGCGCGATAAATGACATGATTCGTGGAGGGTCTTGGCCGTGGCGATCTCCGGACTGCACGAGGCGCCGACAGCTCACAGGAACTCTGGATAAGGCGAATGTCCAGCGTTGTTTTGACCAGAAGTGCACACTGGGGCACGGGATCGCGGGGGGGGTGGCGCATGAGGCTGAGGCTGCTGGGCGCCCCGATGGCGACCCTCGACGACGGCCGCGAGGTCGCGGTGCCGCCCGGCAAACCCGCGCGCCTGCTGGCGGCACTGGCCCTCGAACCCGGCACCGTGCTCGATCGCGACGGCCTGGTGGAGGCAGTGTGGGGCGACTCGCCACCAGCGTCCTTGCGCAACGCCCTTCACGTGTACGTGTCACGACTGCGGTCCCTCCTCGGCTCCGACCGCATTGCCACAGCAGGCACCGGGTATCTCCTGTCGATCGGGCACCTCGACGTCGACGTCACCCACTTCGAAAAACTGCTCGACACCGCCTCGGCAGCGGAGGCGACCCGGGGCGCCGACAGCGCGGAGCCCGCCTATCTCGAGGCACTGGCCCTCTACCGTGGTCCGCTGCTGGCGGGCGAGTCTCTCAGCACCACCCTTGCGGCCGCGCGTCGACGGCTTCATGAGCGCCACAGCTTCGCTCGCGAGGGACTGCTTGGTGCCAGACTCGCAAGCGCCTCGCCCTCCGACGCAGCCGAGCTGATCTCGCTCGCTCGCGAGATGGTCGACGAGGAGCCGCTGCGGGAGGTACGACATGTGATGCTCATGCAGTCGCTCAACCTCGGCGGCCGCACACCTGAGGCCCTCGAGGCCTACCGATCGGCCCGCGACCTGTTGGTCGCGAGTCTGGGGCTCGAACCGGGGATCGGGCTACGCCGAGCCCGTGCCCAACTGCTCTCCGGCAATCCTCTTCTGGGTTCGACTCCCCTCGCTGCCGTGATCGATGAGTCGCCGCGGCCAGCGCTACACGGAGCTCTCATCGGCCGCGAGCGCGAACTTGCCGCACTCAGCCGCCTCGTGAGCGAGCGCCGACTGGTCACCATCTCCGGTCCCGGCGGGGTGGGCAAGACGCGTCTAGCCCTCGAGATCCGTGAGGCGATGTCGCCGTTCTTCGCAGGTCGCAGCGCCCTCGTCGACCTCGCCACCGTGTCGAGCCCCGAGGAAGCCGAGCGGGTCGTGTCAGAGGCGCTCACGGAGGCCTGCGCCGGCGGCATCGCAGGTAGCGCCTCGACGGAGTCGCTGCGCGACACTGTCGGCCGGGCACCGACCCTCCTCGTTCTCGACAGTTGCGAGCACGTCGAGGTGACTCCGCTGGTGCAGCACCTCACCCATGACCTGCCCTCACTGAGTGTGCTCACGGCCAGTCGGCGCCCGCTCGGCGCCGAGTCCGAAGTTGTCGTCTCGCTCGAGGGGCTCGCCGCCGGCTCAGCCAACCAGCGACCCGACGAGCTCAGGAAGACTCCTGGCGTGAGCCTCTACCTCCTCCGGGCGATCGAGGCCGCCCACCCGGTCGATGACGACATGGTTCAGGAGGTCGCCACGCTGGTGCGGAAGTTTGATGGGCTTCCTCTCGCCATCGAGATCGCCGCGGCCCACCCCGATGGCGGTCGACCAGCTCTGCTGCTCGATCGACCCATCCTCGAGCTCGCCGAGTTTCCTCGGAGGGACGCGCGCGGGCGCAACAGGTCGCTCGCAGAGTCGCTCGCCTGGTCCGTGGGCCAACTCTCTCCCCCTGCGCAGCGCGTCCTTCGCACCCTCGCTGAGCTTCCGCCGCACACTCCCGAGGCACTAGCTGTCGATAGTGCCTCGGTCGGCAATTCCCCCGCCCGAGATGCCATAGGACTCGACGAGCTGGCGCGTTGGAGCCTGATCAGGAGACCCATCGACACTCGGACCCCGGTGGTGTCTCTTCCGGAATCGCTGGCCGACTACGTGCGTTCGACCCTCGAGCCGGAGGAGCGACTCGAACTCCACGAATGCATTCGCGCTTCGCTCGCGCGTGCCTCGGCGGAGCTGATCACCCGACCTCTCGCAATCCCAGTCACCGCTCAGGCCTCGGCGCAGGTGCAGGCTCTCCACCCCGCGGCACTGGTAGCACTGGAATGGCAGGAGCCCTGGGCCGACCCCGCTGCCCGTGCCCTGACCATGCTGTTGCTCATCGACGCCGACCTAGACCACCAGCACCACACGCTGCTCGTCGAAGGCCTCGAGTCGGGCATGACCGACGACCTGTCACCAGACCTGCGGTACGACCTGCACCGGGCGCGACTGGGCTTCGCTCTGGCCACCTCCGACTCCGAGACGGTCGCGACCCTCACCGAGCGCATCCGTTCGATGCTGCCCGACGTCGATTCGGTGCGACAGGCCGCGTGGGCAGTGGACTCGGTCTTCCTCGCGCTCGAGGAGGGCCGCTTCCTCGACGCCGACACCCTGTCGGAGCAGGCCTGGAGTGCGGCCACGGCCTGTCAGCCCCAGCAGGGGCCGCTGCGGGTGAGGGCCGCCCGCGCACGCATGCACGCCACCCGCCTGCACCGCGGACTCGACGAGGGTGTGAGCCAGGCCCTCACCGTGGCGGCCCTGGCCGAGCTGGCCGACTCCGCCGAGAGCATCTCGGCGTTCGGCGAGGCGGCCGAGATCCTCGTCAGCGCTGGCGAGCTCACCTTGGGCGCCAGCTACACCCGCAAGGCGGCCGATCGGGCGCTGCGCTGGAACAGCCCGCACAGCCTCGTGTATGTGCTGTCGCTCGCAGACATCGCACTCGAGTCTGGCAATCTCGACGAGGCTCGAGCCATCATCATGCTGCTGCTCGAGCGCGTGCGACGGCGGGGTGACGACCGCTACCAGAAGTGGTGCCTCATCCGGCTGGCACTCATCGCAGCAAGGGGCGGTGATGCCACTCGGTCGGCCACACTGCTCGGCGCGTCGTCAACGGTGTCGGTCACGGCCGGGTGGGAGTCCGACCCCGACGTCTGCGACCTGCGTGACCAATTGCCAGCGACGCTCGGGGGATCCGGGTACCGAAGCGCCTTCGATCGCGGCGCGGCCGCCCCTCGGGGCTGGGTCGCCGCGGTGCTCGAGGAGCCGGTGTCACTTCCCGCCACGCTCGACCCGAGCTTGGTCTCCGCGCTCACGGTTGACTAGGGCAGGGTCTGCTCAGCGCACCTCATGGTGCGCCGCGCGTAGCTCGTCCTTGATCTGCTCCACCGTGAGGTCGCCGAAGTGCAGGACGCTCGCGGCCAGCACGGCGTCGGCGCCTGCCTCGACCGCGGGCGCGAAGTGGCCCAGCCTTCCTGCGCCGCCGCTGGCGATGAGCGGAACACTGACTGCTGCCCGCACCAGTGCGATCAGCTCGAGGTCGTATCCCTCACGGGTTCCGTCGGCATCCATCGAGTTCAGCAGAACCTCCCCCGCACCGAGCCCTGTGGCCCGGGCCGCCCACTCCACCGCGTCGACGCCGGTTCCGCGTCGCCCGCCGTGGGTGGTTACCTCAAACCCGCTGGCGGTGGGCGGGCCATCGGTCACCCTGCGAGCGTCGACCGACAGCACCACACATTGGGCACCGAATCTGCGAGCGGCCTCCGCGATCAGCTCGGGCCGAGCCAGCGCCGCAGTATTCAGGCTCACCTTGTCGGCCCCGGCACGCAGCAGCCGGTCGATGTCATCGACCTCGCGCACCCCACCCCCCACTGTGAGCGGAATGAAGACTTCTTCCGCGGTGCGGCGCACGACATCGAGCACGGTGGAGCGGTCGCCCGACGACGCGGTGATGTCGAGGAAAATGAGCTCATCAGCCCCAGCCGCGTCGTAGGCCCGCGCGAGCTCCACCGGATCGCCCGCGTCGCGCAGGTCGGCGAAGTTGACTCCCTTGACGACGCGCCCGGCATCGACGTCGAGGCAGGGGATAACTCGAATCGCGACGGCCACAGGTCAGAGGGTGTTCCGACGCGGGGCGACAGCGACTAGCGCCTCAGGGAGAGTGAAGGCGCCCGCGTAGAGGGCCTTGCCGACGATGGCACCCTCGACGCCGATACCCGTCAACTCGGCGATGCGGTGCAGGTCCTCAAGTGAGGACACCCCCCCGGAAGCGATCACGGGTCGGTCAGTGCGCTCGCACACCTCGCGCAGCAGCTGCAGGTTGGGGCCGGTGAGGGTGCCGTCACGAGCGACGTCGGTGACCACGTAGCGCGCGCACCCGTCGGCGTCGAGACGGGCGAGCGTCTCCCAGAGGTCACCGCCCTCGCGGGTCCAACCGCGCGCGTGGAGCGTGGTACCTCGTACGTCGAGCCCCACCGCGATGCGCTCGCCGTAGCGTGCAATGGCCGCGCGAGTCCAGTCGGGGTCCTCCAGTGCGGCCGTGCCCAGGTTAACCCGTGTGCAGCCCGTGGCCAGGGCCGCCTCGAGTGACTCGTCATCGCGGATGCCCCCCGACAACTCGACCGGGATATCGAGCCGGCCCACCACCTCCGCCAAGAGTTCGCGGTTGCTGCCGCGACCAAAGGCGGCGTCGAGGTCAACGAGGTGCACCCACTCTGCACCCTGCTCCTGCCAAGCCAGGGCGGCGTCAGTGGGATCGCCGTACGAAGTCTCAGTGCCGGCCTCGCCCTGCACCAGGCGAACGGCAGTGCCAGCGGAGACATCGACCGCGGGAAGGAGGATCAGGGACGGAAGAGAGGGTGACGACATGAGGACGACCCTAGCCTCAGCCCAGCCCCAGCCCGACGACCCAGGTGCGCAGCAGCGTGGCGCCCGCGTCGCCCGACTTCTCGGGGTGGAACTGCACCGCGCTCAGCGGCCCATTTTCGACGGCCGCCACGAAGGACTCGCCGTGCTCGGCCCACGTCACCACGGGGGCCGCGATCTGCTCGGACGTTGCGACGAGCTCCCAACGGGTCACCGCGTAGGAGTGCACAAAGTAGAAGCGCTCGTGCTCGATACCCCGGAAGAGCACCGAGCCGTCTCCCGGCGTCACGGTGTTCCAGCCCATATGCGGGAGCACAGGCGCGTGCAGCGGGCCCACCGTGCCGGGCCACTCACCGAATCCCTCGGTGCGCAGACCGTGCTCAACCCCCCACTCAAACAGCACCTGCATGCCCACGCAGATTCCGAGAACGGGCCGCCCGCCAGCGAGCCGCCTGCCCACGATCTCGCCGCCGCGCACCGCGCGCAAGCCTTCCATACAGGCCGCGAAGGCCCCCACCCCCGGCACGACGAGCCCATCGCAGTTGGCGGCGCGGTCGGGGTCGGCCGTGACCTCGACCTCGGCCCCAGCGCGGGCGAGGGCACGCTCGGCCGAGCGGAGGTTGCCCGACCCGTAGTCGAGGACGACAACACGGGGCCTCGTCACGCCGAGAGGGTTCCCTTGGTGGACGGGACGCCGACGACGCGCGGGTCGACTGCCACGGCGTCGCGGAGCGAGCGTGCGACCGATTTGAACTGCGCCTCGACGATGTGGTGAGCGTTGCGACCACTCAGCACGCGCACGTGCAGGCAGATCGCCGCCGACGCCACCAGCGACTCGAAGATGTGTCGCGTGAGCGACGTGTCAAAGCCACCGATCAGCTCGACGAGGCCCGGCTCCTCGTGCACGAGGTAGGGGCGGCCCGACAGGTCGACGGCCGACTGCACCAGCGCCTCGTCGAGCGGCACGAGAGCGTCACCGAATCGGCGGAGCCCCGAGCGGTCGCCCAGCGCGTCGCGCAGCGCCTGGCCCAACGCCAGCGAGGTGTCCTCGACAGTGTGGTGGTCGTCGACCGCGAGGTCGCCGGTGGTGCGCACGTAGAGGTCGAACCCGGCGTGTCGGCCAAGCTGGCTGAGCATGTGGTCAAAGAACGGCACCCCCGTTTCGACGTCGGTGCTTCCGGTGCCGTCGAGCTCGAGCTCGACGAGCACGCTGCTCTCCTTGGTTGTGCGCTCAATGCGGGCTGATCTAGTCACCGTCGTCCCTCCTTGCACACCGCGGCCATCGCGGTGAGGAATGCCGAGGTCTCCTCGGCCGTACCGGCCGTGACGCGAAGCCAGCCTGGCAGGCCGACGTCGCGCACCAGCACCCCGTGATCGAGCAAGCGCTCCCACACCACCTGCTGATTTCCCTCGAGGGCTCCGGGAAACCCGCCGAACAGCACGAAGTTGGCATCGCTATCGATCACGTCGAGCCCCAAGCCTCGCAGGTCGGTGACGATGCGGTCGCGGGCCCCCTTCAGCTCGTCAACGCGCTGCTGCAGCTCGTCGACGTATGCCAGCGCCACCCGTGCCACGGTCTGCGTGACCGCCGACAGGTGGTAGGGCAGGCGCACGAGTGCCAGCGCCTCAACGACCGAGGGGTCGGCCGCCAGATAGCCCACGCGCGCGCCCGCGAAAGCGAATGCCTTGCTCATGGTGCGACTCACGATGAGCCGGGGCCGCCCCGGCAGCAGGGAGACCAGCGAGGGCCCGTGGCTGAACTCGACATAGGCCTCATCGAGGATCACGATTCCTCGCTCGGGAGTGACGAGGGCCTCGTACACGGCGACCACAGTTTCGGCGTCGAGCGCCTCACCCGAGGGATTGTTGGGCGAGCACAGAAAAACCACGTCGGGACGGTGCTCGACAACAGCCGCGACGGCGGCGTCGCGGTCGAGCGCAAACCGTGCGCCCCGGCTGACGTCACGGTACTCGGTGCCCGTTCCCCGAGCGAGGATCCGATGCATGGAGTACGACGGCTCGAAGCCCAGCGCCACGCGCCCGGGTCCGCCGAAGGCCTGCAGGATCTGCTGGAGCACCTCGTTGCTGCCGTTGGCCGCCCAGACGCTTCGGGCGTCGAGCGGCGGGCAGCCGGGCGAGCGCCCTAGGTAGCGGGCGAGGTCGCCCCGCAGTTCGGTGGCCTCGCGGTCGGGATACCGGTTGAGCTCCTGGGCCACGTCGGCGACGGCCGCGGCCAACGAGGCCACGAGAGCGTCGCTGGGCCCGTAGGGGTTCTCGTTGGTGTTGAGCCGAACCGGAACGTCGACCTGCGGTGCCCCGTAGGCGCTGATGCCCCGGAGGTCCGAGCGCAGGGGAAGGCTGTCGAGACCGCTCACGCGGGGAGCTCGGGGGAATCGGGGAATCGGATGGTCACGGCCGCGCCATGCGCTGGCAGGTCCTCGGCGCCCGAGAGCGCGACCACGTGCGGCATCGCCTCACGGAGGGCGGCCTCGTCGTACTCGACCACGTGAACACCCCGCAGAAACGTCTGCACCGAAAGCCCTGAGCTGTGGCAGGCGCAGCCTCCCGTGGGCAGCACGTGGTTGGAACCTGCGAGATAGTCGCCGAGCGACACCGGTGACCACGGCCCCACGAAAATGGCGCCGGCGTTGCGAACACGGAGGGCAACCGCCCGTGCGTCACGCGTATGAATCTCGAGGTGCTCGGCGGCGTAGGCGTCGACCACTCGAAGGCCGGCCTCAATGTCGTCGACGAGGACGATGGCGCTCTGAGGCCCCGCCAGGGCTTCAGCCACACGCTCGGAGTGCTTGGTGGCCAGCACCTGCACGGCTAATTCGGCACGCACGGCCTCGGCCAGGGCGGGCGAGTCGGTCACCAGAACGCTGGCCGCGATGACATCGTGCTCAGCTTGGCTGATGAGGTCGGCTGCCACCTGGGCGGCGTCGGCCGAGTCGTCGGCGAGGATCGCAATCTCCGTGGGCCCCGCCTCGGCGTCGATGCCGATGAGCCCCTTGAGTAAACGCTTGGCGGCGGTGACGTAGATATTGCCCGGCCCGGTGACCATCCGTACCGGTCTGATGCGACCGCCCTCGGGCAGGTCGGCCCCGAGTGCCAGCAGCGCCACCGCCTGCGCGCCACCAACCGCGTACACCTCGGTGACCCCGAGGAGTCCGCAGGCAGCCAGGATGGTGGGATGCGGCAGGCCGCCGTGATCGACCTGCGGCGGAGACGCCACAGCCAGCGATTCGACTCCAGCGGCCTGAGCCGGCACGACGTTCATGACCACGCTGCTGGGGTACACGGCCCGGCCGCCCGGCACATAGAGACCCACACGCTCGACGGGTATCCAGCGTTCGGTGACCGTGCCCCCGGGCACGACCACGGTGGTGTGGTCGGTGCGCCTCTGGTCGTCGTGCACGCGACGAGCCCGTGCGATCGACTCCTCGAGCGCCGTGCGGACCCGAGGGTCGAGCGCGAGCACTGCCTCGTCGATGGCGGCCTGGGGTACCCGAAGCGACGGAGGGCGCACGCCATCGAGGCGCTCAGACCACTCGAGGGCCGCCTCGGCCCCCCGCACTCGCACGTCGTCGATGATGGGACGCACCACATCGAGTGCGTGCTCGACGTCGAGGCCCGCGCGCGGGAGCACGAACGTGGCGTCGTCGAGTCCTCCCGCGGAGTCGGCTGCGGCGCCACGGAGGTCGATCAGGCTGATGGCTGGGGTCTCACCGGGCATGTCCAGAGTCTACGGGCAGCACGCCTACTCGCCAGCGGCGCCGCCCTGCCCGTACGCTGGGGAAATGAGCGATCGCCTGCTGCCGCTCTTCCCCCTCGGCACCGTACTAATTCCCGGGCAGGTCCTGCCCCTCCATATCTTCGAGCCGCGCTATCGCGAGCTCGTGGCCACCCTGGTTGATGGTCCCGACGACACCGATCTCGGCCGCGGCTTCGGGGTGGTAGCCATCCGCGAGGGCCATGAAGTGGGCAGTGACGGTGTCCGCTCGCTGCACGAGGTGGGCACCTTCGCCCGCCTGCAGACCGTTGAGCGCTACGACGACGGACGATTCGACATCGTCACGGTGGGCACCCGACGCTTCCGCGTGGGCGATTTTGACTCAGCTGCGTCCTACCTGCGAGGCCACGTCACGTGGCTCCCCGAGTCTGACGGCGACACCGCGGGCGTGATCGCGCCCGCCGCGCGGGTGCTCTTCATCGAGTACCGCGATCGGCTTGCGGCCACGGGCCTCGTGGCACCGATCGACCCCGACGCCCTCACCCATGACCCCCGCGAGTTGTCGTACCTGATCGCCTCGGCGATGGTGCTTGACCAGGCCGACCGACAGCACCTACTCGAGCGCGCCGATCACGCGGTTCGGCTGCGGGCCGAGATGACCATCCTGCGACGTGAGACCGCGCTGGCCGTCCACCTCCCCAGCATCCCGGCGGGCAACCTCGCCCGCACCGACATCAGCCTCAACTAGTCGACGCCCTGTCCGTGCTCCCCACGCTCGTCAATCTGAGGGGCTGATCTGAGCGTCGAGCTGATCGGCTCGTCGTCGAGTCCGTACGAGAAGCCCACCGCAACCAACGCGATCATGGCGGCAATGGGCCAGGCGAGCAGCACCGGAAGGGCGCGCACCTCGGGCTGGCCCAGCAGCAGCCCCACGCTGACCGCCATCGCAACACCGAGCAGTGCTCCGACCAGGACCCCGCCAATGAGGGCGAACGGGTGGCGTCGCACCCGCCACGAGGCCACCAGCCCGAGCACTCCCCCGCAGCCGAGCGCAATCGCTCCGAACCAGGCGTCAGAGGTGACCGCGAGCTCGCCGTGGGCGGCAACCTGCTCGCCCGACGGGGCCCACCACGCCCACAGCAGGCCCGCGAGGACGCCGACCAGCACTGATCCGAGCACCACGAGGCTCGCCGAGCGCTGCGGCGCGCGAGAGTCGCTCACTGAAGGCAATGGGGCCCGAGCAGGGCCTTGAGGTCGCCGAAGAGCGACGGCGAGGGGGTGACCCGGAGCCGGTCATCGAGCCGCAGCAGCGTGGTGCGAGCGCCGTTGGTGAGCCGCAGTTGCATCTCGGTGACTCCGGGGTGCGCGCCCAGCACCTCCTTGAGCCGGTCAACCAGCGGCGGGGTGCAACGCGCGGCCGCCATGGTGACTACGACCGGACCACGTGGGCCCTCGGAGAGGTCGGGCACGGTGATCTCCAACGCCACGATGCGGGGCGACTCCTCGTCGCGCTTGTCGAGCCGGCCCCTCACGATGATGACCGCGTCGGGCGTGAGGTGAGGGCCCACCGCGGCGAAGGTCTGCGGGAACACCATGACCTCGACCGCGCCCTCAAGGTCCTCGAGCGAGACGATCGCCCAGCGTGCGCCGCTGGACTTGGTGGTTTTGAACGACACCGAGGTGACGAGTCCGCCCACGCTCACGACCTGGCCGTCGGTGCGGTCGTCGGACAGCAGCGCGACCACGGTGCAGTCGGTCGACTGAGCCAGCACATGCTCGACCCCGAGCAGTGGATGATCGCTGACGTAGAGCCCGAGCATGTCGCGCTCGGCGGCCAGCAGCACCGACTTCTCCCACTCGCCGAGTGGCACAGTCAGTGCGAGTCCCACGCCGGGGGCGGTCTCGGGCTCGGCATCGGCGAACAGGTCGAACTGGCCGATGGCCTCGGCGCGCTTAGTTTCGACCACGGCGTCGACGGCGTCGGCGTGCACCGAAACCAGGCCTCGACGAGTGTGGCCCAGCGAGTCGAAGGCGCCAGCCTTGATCAGCGACTCGATCACCCGCTTATTGCACACGCTGACCTCGACCTTGGCCAGGAAGTCGGGGAAGTCGACATAGCGTCCCTTGGCGGACCGAGTGGAAATGAGCGACTCGACCACCCCCTCGCCCACGTTGCGCACGGCCGACAGTCCGAACCGGATGTCGGAGCCCACCGGGGTGAAGTCGGACTCGGACTCGTTGACGTCGGGCGGGAGCACCTTGATTCCCATGCGACGGCACTCTCCGAGGTAGATCGCCGACTTGTCCTTGTCGTCTTTGGTGCTGGTGAGCAGGGCCGCCATGTACTCGGCCGGGTAGTTGGCCTTGAGGTAGGCGGTCCAGTACGACACCAGCCCGTAGCCGGCGGTGTGGGCCTTGTTGAAGGCGTAGTCGGAGAAGGGGACCAGCACCTCCCACAGCGCCTTGATTGACGAGTCGGAGTAGCCGTTGGCCTTCATGCCGTCACTAAACGGCAGGTACTCCTTGTCGAGGATCTCCTTCTTTTTCTTGCCCATCGCACGGCGGAGAAGATCGGCCTGGCCGAGGGTGTAGCCCGCGAGTTTCTGCGCGATGGCCATGACCTGCTCCTGATACACGATGAGCCCGAAACTCTCGCCGAGAATCTCCTCGAGGGGCTCAGCTAGCTCGAGGTGCAGGGGCACGATCGGCTTGCGGCCGTTTTTGCGGTCGGCGTAGTCGTTGTGGGCGTTGGCGCCCATGGGCCCTGGCCGGTAGAGCGCCAGAACGGCGGAGATGTCGTCGAAGCTGTCGGGCACCATCGAGCGCAGCAGCGAGCGCATGGGCCCGCCGTCGAGCTGGAAGACCCCGAGGGTGTCACCCCGGCCCAGCAATTCGTAGGTAACGGGGTCGTCGAGTGTGAGGGTCTCGAGCACGATGGTGTCGCCCCGGTTGCGTGCCACATGCATGAGGCAGTCGTCGAGCACCGTGAGGTTACGCAGGCCGAGGAAGTCCATCTTGAGCAGACCGAGCGACTCGCAGGCGCCCATATCGAACTGGGTGATGATGGCGCCATCCTGCTCGCGGCGCCACAGCGGCACGACGTCGATGAGAGGCTCCCGACACAGGATCACTCCGGCAGCGTGCACACCCGGCTGCCGCTTGAGACCCTCGAGCCCCTTGGCGGTGTCGACGACCTCGCGCACGTCGGGCTCGGCCTCGTAGAGCGCCCGGAACTCAGCGGCCTCGCCGTAGCGAGGATCGGTGGAGTCGAAGGCGCCAGCAAGGCTGATGTCCTTGCCCATGACCGCGGCCGGGAAGGCCTTGGTGATGCGGTCACCGAGAGAGTAGGGGTGACCGAGGGCTCGGGCTGAGTCCTTGATCGCGGCCTTGGCCTTGATGGAGCCGTAGGTGACGATCTGCGAGACGTGGTCTTCGCCATAGGTTTCGGTGGCGTAGCGGATCATGTCGGCGCGGCGCCGGTCGTCGAAGTCGATGTCGATGTCGGGCATCGAGATGCGCTCGGGGTTCAGGAACCGTTCGAATAGCAGCCCGTGCTTGATCGGGTCGAGCTCGGTGATTCCGAGGGCCCAGGCGATGATCGCGCCCGCCGCCGAACCTCGACCCGGCCCGACGCGAATTCCGTTCTCCTTGGCGTGCCGCACTAGGTCCGCGACCACGAGAAAGTAGCTGGGAAAGCCCATCTGGATGATGACGCCGACCTCGTACTCAGCCTGGGCTCGATGAGTCTCAGGAACCGGGTGCGGAGCGAAGCGGCGCGCGAGACCCCGCTCGACCTCGATCACCAGCCACGACTCGTCGGAGTGCCCCTCGGGCACGGGGAACTGGGGCATCAGGCTGGCGCCCTCGGTGAAGGCCACCTCGCAGCGCTCGGCGATGAGCAGAGTGTTGTCGCAGGCCTCGGGCAACTCGCGCCACACCTCGCGCATCTCAGCGCCTGACTTGAGGTAGAAATCGCGGCCGTCGAAGCGGAAGCGGTTGGGGTCG
>Ga0114966_10000835_pt1 | contig 29120 bp, 20 predicted proteins | sample M_130207_XF_Meta_FD_87029 | JGI IMG/M metagenome (GOLD analysis project Ga0114966, IMG submission 87029) | Freshwater microbial communities from Lake Montjoie, Canada to study carbon cycling - M_130207_XF_MetaG | ecosystem: Environmental > Aquatic > Freshwater > Lake | place: Lake Montjoie... | reverse complement strand
GAGGGGTTGCCCATTGAAAAGTGCACTTTCATCAATCGGAAATTATACCGAATTATGGAAGAAGCAGCTTGGTTCCCAGAAGGAGATTTTTCCTTAGAAGTTTCTTCGCCTGGAATTGATGAGCCGCTACTTTTGAATCGGCAGTATGTAAAAAATATGGGACGTAAAGTAGAAGTCACTTTTTTGGATGAAAGTATTAAAGAGGGGATTTTAAAAAAAGTAACAGAAAAAGATATTTTAATAGAATGGACAGAAGGGAAAGGTAAAAAAGCAGCAGTGCAAGAATTACTAATTCCTTTTGAACAAATAAAAACAACTATAGTTCAAATTCAATTTTAACAAACAAAAAATCAGGCAGAAGTCTGAAAAAAAATTATGTTATGGCAAGTATAAATTTGATAGAAGCCTTTCAGGAGTTTAAAGACGCAGAAAGCATTGATCGTCCTACGATGATGAAAGTAGTGGAAGACGTTTTCAAAACCTTATTGAGAAAAAAATACGGTAGCGATGAAAACTTTGATGTAATTGTAAACGCCGAAAAGGGTGACCTTGAAATTATTCGTCGTCGTCAAATTAGAGACGATGATGATGTGGACAATCCCTTAGAGGAAGTGTCTTACTCTGAAGCAATAAAAATTCAACCCGATTATGAAGTAGGGGAAGATTTATTAGAGGAAGTAGACATCTTAGACTTCGGAAGAAGAGCCATCCTAGCGGCTAAGCAAACATTGGCTTCTCGTATCAATGATTTGAAAAAAACTGCTTTAGTTAAAAAATACTCTGATAGAATTGGCGAAATTATTAACGCGGAAATTTACCAAGTATGGAAAAAAGAAGTGTTATTGTTGGATGAGGAAGGCAATGAATTAATCTTACCTAAATCTGAACAAATCCCACAAGATTTTTTCAAAAAAGGTGAAAATATTAGATCGGTGATTGCTAGAGTGGATATGAAAAATAATTCACCTGTCATTATCTTATCTAGAACTAGCCCTTTATTCCTGGCTAAATTATTAGAAATAGAAGTGCCTGAAATTTTTGATGGATTAATCACGATCAAAAAAATTGTGCGTGAACCAGGAGAGCGTGCTAAAGTAGCCGTTGAATCTTTTGACGATCGTATCGATCCAGTAGGTGCTTGCGTTGGTATGAAAGGAAGTCGTATTCATGGAATTGTTAGAGAATTAAAAAATGAAAATATTGATGTGATTAATTTCACTACCAATACGCAGTTGTTAATTCAACGTTCTTTAACTCCGTCAAAAATTAGTTACATGAATATTGATACTGAAAAAATGCACGTTGATGTGTATTTGAAAGCAGATCAAGTTTCCTTAGCCATTGGTCGTAGAGGAGTGAATATTAAATTAGCTTCTGAGTTAACCGGTTATGAATTAGATGTATACCGCGAAGACGAAGAAATTGTGGATGAATTTGATATTGACTTGGATGAATTTACAGATGAGATTGAAACTTGGATCATTGACGAATTTAAGCGTGTGGGTTGTGATACGGCAAGAAGCGTATTAAACTTAGGCGCCGAAGAATTAGAAAAAAGAACCGATTTAGAGAAAGAAACGATTGCTGATGTGCGTCGAATCTTACAAGAAGAATTTGATAAAGGTGAATAACCTTTGATTTTTGAAATATATTTGTATTAGGTGACTCGTTCCCGCAAAGTGGGAGCAAAAAACAACAGAATGTCAGAATTGAAACTACCAAGACTGTTAGCAGCTGCTAAAGAGTTCAACATCGGTCAAGATACCTTGATTGAATTCTTAGTGAAAAAAGGTTTTCCCAAAGACGACCTTAAGGCTACAGCTAAATTAACGGAGGATCAGTATTATTCTCTGCAAGCAGAATTTCAAAGCGATAAAGTAGCTAGAAATAAAGCAGACCATGTAGAATTGCCTAAAAATGCCGTTGCCGATAAAGACAAGTTGAAGAAACCTGTTGTGGCTGAAGTAGAAGCACCTAAAGTGGAAGCAAAGCCTGTAGAAAAAAAGCCATGGCCTGCCGAAGAAGTAAAGCCTGAAGTAAAAGCAGAAACAGAAAAGCCTAAGAAAACTAAGGTGGCAAGTCCAGAATTGGATTCTCCTAAAGTGGTGGATAAAATTGATCTTTCTTTAATTGATTCTTCTACTAGGCCTAAAAAATCTGCTAAAAAAACAGAAGAATCTGAAGCAAAACCTGCTAAGGAAACACCTTCAAAAAAATCAACAAAAAAGACAGACGATACTTCAGCTAAAGAAAAGGCAGCTCCAGTAGATCATTCCATTGCTCCTGAAAATGTGCATGGAAAAATTGAAAACATTGCTACTAAAAAATTAGAAGGCCCTAAAGTAATGGGTAAAATTGATTTACCTATTAATAGCGATACGCGTCCTAAGCCAATGAGTCAAGAGGAAAAACGTAAACGCAAACGTATTCCTTCTCAGGGCAATCCAAATCAACCTCAACAAGGTGGTGCACAAGGTGGTGGTCAAAGACCTAGCGGTGGTTATCAAGGCCAAGGTGGCGGAGCAAGATCAGGTGGTGGATACCAAGGTCAAGGTGGCGGAGCAAGACCAGGTGGTGGCGCAAGGCCAGGTCAAGGCGGTGCTAGAGGCGGCAACAGAAATGCACCTCAAACAGCTGAACAAAAAGAAATAGGTCAAAAAGCAATTCAAGATAAGATTAAAGAAACGCAAGCGAAATTGGCTGGTGCTGGCGGAAGAGGAAAAAGTTTGAAATCAAAATACAGGCGTGCTAAAAGAGACGAAGCTGCAGAAAATGAAACCAATGAAGTAACAGATAATAAATTACAAGTTACCGAGTTCGTAACCGTAAGTGAGTTATCAAGTTTGATGGATGTAAGTTTTGCTGATATTATTAGTAAGTGTATGAACTTAGGCATCATGGTTTCTATTAACCAACGTTTAGATGCTGAAGTAATAGAATTAGTGGCCAGTGAATTTGGATTTGAAGTAGAATTTGTTGGTTTGGAAGATGCTGAAGAAATGGATGAGGAAGAAGAAGCAGAAGATTTAGCCAACTTGGTAGAACGTCCTCCTATTGTAACTATTATGGGTCACGTAGATCATGGTAAAACATCTTTGTTGGACTACATCCGTAATGCCAATGTAGTTGCAGGAGAAGCAGGAGGAATCACCCAACATATTGGTGCCTATGAAGTGACTTTGCCTAATGGTAAAGCCATTACTTTCTTAGATACGCCAGGTCACGAAGCATTTACAGCGATGCGTGCTCGTGGTGCCAAAGTAACGGATATTGCTATTATAGTAGTAGCTGCAGATGATGCAGTGATGCCTCAAACTAAGGAAGCCATTAGTCACGCGCAAGCGGCGAATGTGCCTATGATATTTGCAGTCAATAAAATTGATAAAGACGGTGCCAACCCTCAAAAAATATATGAGCAATTGTCTCAAATGAATATATTAGTAGAAGCTTGGGGTGGTAAATTCCAAAACCAAGAATTATCTGCTAAACAAGGTTTGAATGTTGATTCTTTATTAGAGAAAGTTATTTTAGAATCTGATTTATTAGATTTAAAAGCCAATCCAAACAGAGAAGGTTCTGGAAGTATTATTGAAGCTTCTTTGGACAAAGGCCGTGGTTATGTAGCTACGATATTAGTTCAAAATGGAACTTTACGTCAAGGTGATTTAATTTTATCTGGTCAATATTATGGTAGAGTAAAAGCGATGTTTAACGAGCGTAATCAACGTATCGAAGTTGCACCTCCTTCAACGCCAGTAGTAATTTTAGGATTAAATGGCGCACCACAAGCGGGTGAGAAATTTAAAGTATTTGAAGACGAAGCGGAAGCAAAAGAATTAGCTACTAAACGTGCTCAATTATTAAGAGAACAAGGTTTAAGAACTAGAAAACATATTACATTGGATGAGATTGGTCGTCGATTGGCCTTAGGTAACTTCAAGGAATTAAATATCATTATTAAAGGTGACGTGGATGGTTCTGTAGAAGCCTTAAGTGATTCCTTACAAAAATTATCTACCGAAGAAATTGCGATTAGAGTTATTTTAAAAGGAGTAGGACAAATTTCCGAATCGGATGTATTGCTTTCTGCTGCCTCTGACGCCATCATTATTGGGTTTAACGTAAGACCTTCTATGCAAGCCAATAAGCTGGCCGAAACGGAAGGGGTGGAAATAAAATTATATTCTATTATCTACAACGCCATTGACGAAATTAAGAGTGCGATGGAAGGTATGTTGGAACCAAAAATTCAAGAAAAAATTGTGGCCAACGTAGAAGTAAGAGAAGTGTACAAGTTTGACAAAGCTACAGTGGCAGGATGTTTTGTACTAGATGGTAAATTAAGTCGAAATAGTAAAATACGTATAATTCGTGATGGTATTGTGGAGTATCCAAAAGGCGAAGGGCAAAGCGCAGAGTTGGGTAGCTTAAAGCGTTTCAAAGACGATGCCAAGGAGGTGGTATCCAATATGGAATGTGGACTAACCATTAAAAACTTTATCGATTTAAAAGTGGGGGATATTGTGGAAGCTTTTGAAGAAGAGGAAGTTAAACGTACTTTATAAAAAAATTAAGATTTACGATTTGGAAGTCAATTCTAAGTAGTAGTACTTTGTATATTAATAAAAATTTTGATGAAATTATTTAAGATTATTTTTTCTTTTGTTTTTTTAATAGGCTCTTTTGATTCAAAAGCGCAAATAAAAAAAGTGTTGGCCGATAAAATCGTAGCTACTGTTGGCGATAAATTTATTTTAAAGTCTGATGTCGAAAATTTAATGGCCGATTATAAAAGACAAGCTCAAGGACAAGAGAATGTGATTTTACCATCTGGATGTCAAGTTATTGAGGGGATATTATTTCGTAAAGCATTGGTCTTGCAAGCGCAAAAAGATTCCATCAATGTTACTGAAGAAGAGGTAGAGAATTCCATTGATAGTCGTATTAGAAATTATATTCAACAATTTGGGTCTAAAGAGGCTTTGGAAGAAATTGCTGGGAAATCCGTCATTCAATTAAAAGAAGATCAACGTTCTTTAATTAAAGAACAAAGATTAGCGGATCAAATGCAGGAAAAAATTGTAGAAAAAATAAAGATAACTCCGAATGAAGTAAAGGCTTTTTATGATAAAATAAATTTGGATAGTTTGCCTTTGTATGAAAGTGAGGTGCAAGTAATGTCATTGGTCATGCATCCAAAGGCCAATAGAGATGTTGAAGAATATGTAATTCAACAAATGCTTGGCTATAGAAAACAAATTGACGCGGGTATTAATACTTTTGATCAATTGGTTAAATTGTACTCCGAAGACCCTAGTGCTAAAGAAAACTTAGGCCAGTTTAGTTTAAATAGAAATGAACGTAATTTTGACCCAGCATTTATGTCTGGATCTTTTAGATTAAAAGAAGGTCAAATTTCTGCGCCCATTAAATCAAAATTTGGATATCATATTATACAACTTCTTTCAAGATCTGGAGATGATGCTGTGGTAAAACATATTTTACGTATTCCTCCAATTACGAATGATGAAATTAAAGAAACCAAACTTTTTTTAGATAGCATTAGAAAAGAAATTATTGCTGGTAGAATGACTTTTGGGGAAGCAGTCAATAAAAATAGTGATGACGATCAAAGTAAATTTAGTGGTGGTGCAGTTACTGCTCGTGATGGTTCTACGTATGTAAACATTGATCAGTTGGACAAAGAAATGGTAATGATCATTAAAAATATGAAACCAGGTAATATTTCTGAACCTCAAGTATATGAAGATGAACGCGGTAGAAAAACGGTAAGGCTGGTTTATTTCAAAGAAAGAACTGCACCACATAAAGAAAATTTAAAAGAAGACTATAATAAAATTGCACAAAGAGCTTTAGAATTTAAAAAATCAAAAGCCTTAGAGACATGGTTTAAAGTGAATGTACCCAGTTTTTATATTTATATAGACGCCGATTATCATGCTTGTGAAGAATTAAAAGACTGGAACAAAGTGGCTAGAGAAATGGCTACTGAAAAAGTATATTAATATTTTTTATGCAAATCACATCATTTCCCAATAAGGAAAGAGGCCATGTTCAATTTGATTGGCTAGATACCTACCATAGTTTTAGTTTTGGACAATACCATGACCCCAATAAAGTACATTACGGAGCACTTCGTGTGTTGAATGATGATAAAATTGACGAAGGCATGGGTTTTGGTACACATCCTCACGACAATATGGAAATAATTACCATTCCATTATTTGGCGACTTACACCACAGGGACAGCACTGGACGTGATTGTATTATCAAGGAACACGATGTTCAAATTATGAGTGCAGGCAGCGGCATCCAACACAGTGAAGTAAATCCCAACAGAGATAAAAGAGTAGAATTATTTCAAATTTGGATATTCCCAAAAGAACGTAATATTACGCCTAGGTATGATCAAAAATCATTTCATCCAAAAGATAGAGAAGACCAATTATTAACGGTTGTTTCACCCAATGATCCTAATACCTTATTTATCAATCAAGATGCTTGGTTGTCTTTAGGCCATTTTATCAAGCCTTTTACCACCGAATACGCCTTTCACCAGCAAGGGCAGGGCCTATACGCTATGTGTATTGAAGGCAATTGTAACATTGGAGGGCAACAGCTTGGTCGTAGGGACGCAGTTGGAATAAGCGGGGTAGATTCGGTTTCCATTGAAGCCACCGCTGGCGCTGACCTTTTATTGATTGAAATTCCTTATTTTATTGCTGGCGCTTAGTTGAAAAGTTTTTTACTACTTAAGACTAAACAATACCGAACTATTGTAAATTTGTAGCTCCTTAAACTCCATCATGAGCGACGAAATCAAACACGAATGTGGGCTAGCCTTCATTCGACTTAGAAAACCACTTTCTTATTATCTTCAAAAAAGAGGGTCGGTTACCTACGGATTAAATAAGCTCTACCTTTTGATGGAAAAACAGCACAATCGTGGACAAGATGGAGCTGGTTTAGCTACCCTTAAATTAAATATTGAACCAGGAAATCCTTTTTTATACCGATTGCGCAGTAATGCACAACAACCTATTGCCGATTTATTTTATAAAATTGGATTAGAAATTCAAGAGCTAGAAAAATTTCAACCAGACATTTCAAAACATCCTGGTTTAATGAAAGGTCATTTGCCTTTTATGGGGGAGATTTTATTAGGGCATTTGCGTTATGGCACCCAGGGGAAAAACAATGTTGAATTTTGTCATCCTTTTATCAAAAGAAATTTAGTACCTGGAAAAAATTTAGCCTTAGCGGGCAATTTTAATTTAGTCAATACCGATGAACTTTTTGAACATATTCAATTAGATCCAGGTCCTTTTGAAAAAGAAAGTGATTTAGCTGCGATGATGGAAGTGATTCATCATTTTTTGGTAAAGGAGGAAACCATCAATCCCAATAAACCTAATATTGCTGATGTGCTTAAAAAAGCAGTTCCTTTATTTGATGGAGGCTTTACTGTTGGTGGTTTGGTTGGTAATGGCCATAGCTTTATTTTAAGAGATGCCAATGGAATTAGACCTGCTTATTATTATATAGATGATGAGGTTATTGTTGCTGCTAGCGAAAGAGCAGCTATTAGAACCACTTTTAATGTAGCGGAAAATGAAGTCCTAGAACTAATGCCAGGACAGGCTTTACTGGTGGATGATGAAGGAAAGTATAGTATTGAACAAATTATTGAGCCCAAAGAAAGAAGAGCTTGCTCTTTTGAGCGTATCTATTTTTCGAGAGGAAGCGATGAAAAAATTTATAGAGAACGTATCGCCTTAGGTAATCATTTAAGTAAAATTGTTTTAGAGAGAATTGAAAACGATTTAAAAAATACAATTTTTTCTTATATCCCCAATACGGCCGAAGTGGCTTTTTATGGCTTGCTTAAAGGCATGGAGGAATACCTGAATAAGATTAAAGTGGAAAGAATCTTAAGTTGGGGGAAAGACGTGGATCCTGAAAAATTGGAAGCGATGATTAATCGTAAGATTAGACAGGAAAAAATTGCGATTAAAGATGTGAAATTGCGCACGTTTATTACCGAGGACACCAACAGAAATGAAATGGTGCAACACGTATATGACATTACCTATGGTACCGTTAGAAAAGACGAAGACACTTTGGTGATTATAGATGACAGTATAGTAAGAGGAACTACTTTAAAAGAAAGTATCATAAGAATGTTGTCTCGTTTAGGTCCTAAAAAGATTATAGTTGTTTCTTCTGCACCTCAAATAAGATATCCCGATTGTTATGGCATTGATATGAGTAAGATGGGTGATTTCATTGCCTTTAGAGCGGTAATTGCCTTACTTACCGAAAAGGGAATGACGAGCGTAATTGACGAAGTGTACCAAAAAATTAAGGAACTGGAAGTAGCTAATGAACTGCATACAGAGAATGTGGTTCGTCAATTGTATAAACCCTTTACGCCCGAAGATATTTCAGATAAAATTGCACAGTTAATTACGCCTGAAAACATTAAAATTCCCGTGGAAGTTATTTATCAAACCATTGAGGACTTACATGAGTGCTGTCCTACCAATACGGGTGATTGGTATTTTACAGGCAATTATCCTACCCCTGGCGGCAATAAGGTTTGTAACAAAGCCTTTAAAAATTATATCGAAGGGAAAAATGTTAGAGGCTATTAATAAACAGGTATACCAGTGCTAGGGAGATTCTCTTTTACAACTTACTTTTTACACTAAGTATCCATTTATACTCTATAGCAAATGGCATTGATATTCATGCCCGCACCAACTGATGCAAAAATAACCACATCGCCTTTATTTAATTGATGCTCCTTGTATTTTCCGTGTTTGACCATATCGTATAAAGTAGGAATGGTGGCGACCGAGCTATTGCCTAAATCATGAATGCTCATGGGCATTACATTTTCAGGGATGTCTTTGATACCGTATAGTTTAAATAAGGCTTTTATAAAACCTTCATCCATTTTTTCGTTGGCCTGATGCAAAAAGAATTTTTTTACATCATGAATATCAATACCTGCCTTTGCAATACATTTTTTCATAGCCAAAGGCACATTTTTAATGGCATACTCGTATACCTTACGCCCTTTCATTTTGATATACCTGGTAGCATCTTCTCCTTCAGGGTGATATGACTTGCCCAGATATAAAAAATACGTTTCATCCATACAGTGGCTTTGAACACTACTAGCCAGTATACCGCTTTGTGCATCTGTTGAATTTTCAACGATACAGGCCCCTGCGCCATCACTAAAAATCATACTGTCTCTATCGTGCGGATCTACTACACGACTTAATGTTTCAGCACCAATGACCAAACATCTTTTAGCTAAACCTGATTTGATAAAAGAATCTGCTTGAATCACACCTTGTATCCATCCAGGGCAACCAAATAAAATATCATAAGCTACACAGCTAGGATTACGAATGCCTAATAAATTTTTTACTCGAGAAGCAATGGCTGGAATGGTATCCGACTGAGTGGTTCCTGACAATACATTGCCAAAATTATGTGCTACAATAATTTGATCTATGGTTTCAGCATCAATGTCTGCATCTTTAATGGCCAATTCCGCGGCTTTAGCAGCTAGGTCGGAAGTATTTACATTTTTCTCCGCGTATCTTCTTTCGTAAATGCCAGTGATGTCTTTAAATTTTTCAAATATTTCTGCATTGGGCGTAGCTATTTTTACACCATCTTCTCCGTAAAAACTATGCGCATTAAAAGAGTTATTAGAAATTACAACTCCAGGAATGTAACTGCCCGTTCCAGTAATTATTGTAGCCATTTATAAAAGTGGTTATTGTTTAGCAATCGTTAACTATTACTAAGGTAAGTATTTATAGTGAATCTAAATGTATTTGTCTCCTTTGTGCCTTTTTACTTCGGCAACATATTCTTTTATTGACTGCTCTTTTTCTTTGCTGCATATCAATAAAACATCCTTGGTATCAACAATAATAAAATCATCCACACCTTGCACTACTACTAATTTATCTTTAGGTGCATTGATCATACACTTGGTAGCATCAATCACAATAACATTATCAGAGGCTACTGCATTTCCAAAATAATCTTTTTCCATATTTTCATAGGCGCTATTCCAAGTGCCTAAGTCGCTCCATCCAAACGCTGAGGGTAATACATATACATTATCTGCTTTTTCCATGATAGCAATATCAATAGAGATATTGGTACACTGAGGATAAATTTTTTCTATGGCTTGTTTTTCATTTTCAGTGTTAAAATTTGCTTTTTCTTGATCAAACAATTCAAACATTTCTGGTTGATACTTTTCAAATGCTTTTAAAATAGTATTGGCTTTCCATGCAAAAATACCTGCATTCCATAAAAAGTCACCACTGGCTAAAAATGATTCTGCAATTTCATGGGTAGGTTTTTCGGTAAATGTTTTTACTTTATACACTCCATTACTTACTTCTAAACCTTCGTATTGTATATATCCATAACCCGTATTAGGGTTAGTGGGTTTAATACCTAAAGTAGCTAAGGCGTTGATATTGGCTACAAAGTCAAGTGCTTTTTCTACAATTTTTTGAAAATTATCTTGTTCCAATATAAGATGATCACTAGGTGCTACAATAAAAGTAGCCTTGGGATCTATTTGTGCTAATTTAAAAGATATATATGCAATACAAGGTGCCGTATTTTTTTTACTAGGCTCCGCTAAAATATTTTGTACTGGCAACTTGGGCAATTGCTTTTTTACAATATCCACATACTCATAAGAAGTAACGATGTAAATGTTTTCGGCAGGAATGAATGGCAAATACCTTTCGTAGGTCCATTGAATTAAAGTTTTCCCTGTATTTAAAACATCTAGAAATTGTTTAGGATAGGCCGTTCTGCTCATCGGCCAAAATCTACTTCCAATTCCACCAGCCATGATGGCTACATAATGATGTTTATTTTGCATAAGCAGTTATAATTTATAAAATTCCTTCTTTCATTAAATCATGAATATGTATCATGCCTATATATTTATGATCGGCTGCTACAATTAATTGACTTATATCGTGTTGTTCCATTAAGGCTAAGGCTTCTACGGCCAATGCATTTGGACTAATAGTGATTGGTCCGGTATGTGCAATTTGTACCGCTGTTAAATCTTGTAAGCTAGCGTACTGTTCTAACATACGACGAATGTCGCCGTCCGTAATAATACCTAATACTTTTTCTTGTTCATCGATAACTACGGCGGCGCCTAATCTATTTTTTGAAATAGTTACAATGACCTCTTTTAAGGAAGTAGTATTTAAAACCGAAGGTTTTGGATTTACTTGGGCCATTTGTCCAGCAGTAAGCGTTAATCTTTTTCCTAAATTTCCACCAGGATGAAATTTAGCAAAATCGATTGCTTTAAATTCTTTTATTTCCATTAAGCACATGGCTAATAAATCACCCATCACCATTTGAGCGGTGGTGGAGGAGGTAGGAGCTAAATTATGTATACAAGCTTCTTTGGTTACCGTAGTGTTTAAAATCCATTTAGCTTCTTTGGCTAAATAACTTTCAGTATTACCTACCATGGCTACTAATGTATTTCCAAACTGTTGAACTAGTTGCACTAAATTTTTTATTTCAGGACTCTCGCCGCTTTTGCTAATCATTAAAACTATATCACCAGGATGAATCATTCCTGAATCCCCATGGATGGCGTCGGCTGCATGTAAATACAAGGAAGCTGTTCCAGTCGAATTTAAGGTAGCTACTATTTTTTGTGCAATGATGGCGCTTTTACCAATACCGCTAATAATCAAGCGGCCCTTTGAGGTATAAATAGCTTTGACTACTTCCACAAAGGCAGCATCAATATGCGTTTGTAAACCATTGATAGCGTCCGCTTCAATGGTAAGCGTTCTATTGGCAATGGAAATAATTCTTTGGTCCATAGGCGGTATAAGAAGCAGCAAAGTTAATGTTTCGTTGACATTGATACTCTATTTTTCAAAAAGCTTTATTTATTTCAAAAATTTTAGGATACTTTAAACAATAGTGAATTATTTTCGTTAACTTATATATCAACTTATACCGAAACAGCTGATTTTAAGATAATTACAGATGGCTACCACCAAAAAAACCATAAAAAAGGCTCCCGCCGCCACTAAAAAGGAATCCCCCTTTAGTTTAACGGCCATTTTAGGTGCTTTAGAGCAATATTTTGGTTTTAAGGCTTTTAAAGGAACGCAGGAAAAAGCTATTCTATCCCTTTTAAGCGGAAGAGACACTTTTGTGATTATGCCTACAGGTGGAGGGAAAAGCTTATGTTATCAATTGCCTGCCTTAATGCTTCCTGGATGCGCCATTGTTGTTTCCCCTTTGATTGCTTTAATGAAGAATCAAGTTGACTTAGTAAGAGGATATAGTGAAAATGATGAAGTAGCCCATTTTTTAAATTCATCTTTAAATAAGGGTCAAATTAAAGAAGTCAAAGCCGACTTGTTAAGTGGGAAAACCAAATTGTTATATGTGGCTCCTGAAACTTTAACCAAACAAGAAAATCTAGATTTTTTTAGTGACTTACAAGTTTCATTTTTTGCAGTGGATGAAGCGCATTGTATTTCAGAATGGGGACATGATTTCAGACCCGAATACAGAAGGCTAAAAGAAATGATGGAAGAAATAAATCCATCCGTACCCATCATTGCATTAACCGCCACAGCTACTCCTAAAGTACAAAGTGATATTGTAAAAAACTTAGCCCTTCGCGATCCTGAAGTTTTAATTTCTTCTTTTAATAGAGCTAACTTATACTATGAGGTACAACCCAAAGTTAAAAAAGAAGTTACGGTTAAACATATAGTGAGGTATATCTCACAACATAAAGGTAAGAGCGGTATTATTTATACACTCAATCGAAAAACCACCGAAGAGTTAGCAGACTTATTAAAAGCCAATAAAATAAAAGCAGTAGCCTATCATGCAGGACTGGATCAAAAATTAAGGGCAGATAGACAAGATCAGTTTTTAAACGAAGACGTGCAAGTGATTGTAGCCACCATTGCCTTTGGTATGGGCATTGATAAACCCGATATTAGATTTGTAATACATTATAATATTCCCAAGTCGATAGAAAATTATTATCAAGAAACAGGTCGTGCTGGCCGCGATGGCTTAGAAGGAAATTGTATTTTATATTATTCGCATAAAGACGTTTCTAAGCTCGAACATTTTTTAAGAGATAAGCCGCTCAATGAAAGAGAAGTAGGTGCACAGCTCATTGATGAAACAGTAGCTTTTGCAGAAAGCGGTGCTTGTAGAAGAAGAAGTTTGTTGCATTATTTTGGTGAAAGTTGGGCCGATACTAATTGCGGCAACTGTGATAACTGTTTACATCCAAAAGAAAAAATAGAAGCCAAAGAGCAGTTAGTACAATTGTTAAAAGTGATTGAGGTATTGAATGAGCGATTTGTTGCCGATTATGTAATTCAGGTTTTAGCCGGGGAATATACACCTCAGCTTGGTTTGTATAGACATGAAAAATTGCCGGTATTTGGAATTGGAAAAGAATACGATAATTTATTTTGGAATAGCATGGTACGCCAAGCCATGTTAGACAACATGATTGAAAAAGACATTGAAGAATATGGGTTGTTGAAAATTACTACTAAGGGGCATAAGTTTTTAAAGAAACCTACTAGCTTCAAAATTGTAATGAATAATGTTTTTGACGACGCCAATGCAGAAGATGATGAGCAGGAAGAGGCTGATGGAGCCGGCACCACGGACGATGTATTGTTTGAAATGTTAAAAAGTTTAAGACAAACAGAAGCCAAGAAAATAGCCTTACCGCCCTTTGTTATTTTTTTAGAAACCTCTTTACAGGATATGGCTACTTTATATCCGACTACTTTAGAAGAATTGGAAAGATGTCAGGGAGTGAGCAAAGGGAAAGCGATTAAGTATGGTAAGCCTTTTGTAAAAATGATTGAAAAATATGTGGAAGAAAATAATATAGAAAAACCCGACGATTTTGTTATGAAATCGGTGGCCAATAAATTCAACCATAAAATTTACATCATTCAAAATGTAGATAAGAAAATTCCATTAGAGACCATTGCAAAAAATAAAGACCTTAAGCTAGAAAACTTATTAGAAGAGATGGAAACCATCGCAGCCAGCGGTACTAAATTAAATTTAGATTATGCCATTGATGAATGGTTGGACGAATATGATCAGGCAGAAATTTTAGAATACTTCAAAAATTGTGAAACCTCTTCACTTCAAATTGCTCAAGAGGAATTAAGTGAGAACAATTATTCTTGGGAGCAATTAAAAATTATGCGCATAAAATTCTTAAGCGTTGTAGGCAATTAATTAGTGGGTATGATTATTGTTTATACTCAAATACGAGTTCACTCTTTCTGCTACATTTTTTCTTACACTTATGTAATATAAATTGTAATCGACAAAATGATAATCCTCGCTTTTATATAAAAAGCTGCCAAAAAAATGAGGCTTTGCTGTCCATAAAACACCTTTATGGTTTATTGCACCTACTACAAAGGGGGTTATTTTATTAAAATTATAAAGCACAGATCCTGTGTTTTGGAATCGGTCCATTGTAGTTAAATTACTTGACCAAGAAAGAGGGTTGGTGACAATAGCTGTATATTTTTCTTTAGCAACAAATTTATCTACATACCCTTCATGAAAAGTTCTCCAGGAGCAAATACATCCTGTTGCACTGGGTGTTTCGCAGGCTTTTAGTGTTGTATAAATGGCAGGGTCTACTGGCATACCAACTACATAAGCCACTACTAATTTTTTACTCAAAGGTTTATCATCAAAAAACTCTTTTAATAATCGAATAGTATGGGTGGAACCTTGACTATGAGAAGCAATAATAATGGGTCTTCCATTATTATAATGCTCCATATAATATTCAAAAGATTTTTTCACATCTTGATAGGCTATTTCAAAAGCGGCCAATGCATAACCAGTATCTACTTTATTATTAGGTGTATAAGATTTAATATGTGCTTGACGATATCTTGGTGCAAAAATTCTACCAGCTTCATTGAATATTGAAGCTTGATTAAGGATTACATAATAATCTGTTTTAAGATTGGTTTTATAATCATTTAAAGAAGCAGTCCATCCATAAGGCTTAGTGCTATCTAAATAAGTAGTAGGGTGCACAAAAAAAACATCTATATTGGAATTAGGATGATAGCCAGCTTTTAAAGGAGCAGGTAAACTATCGGAGGGGTCCTTTTTATCGGGATGAGCAGCCCAATATTGCAAATTGCTATAATCAGGTAGGTCGGCATATAATTGTTTAGCGTATTCAGGCTCTAATTTGGTGTAATTACTTTGAGCGCAGCTGCCCATCATAACAATGATTAAAACGGATAAAAAAGTGCGCATTAAGTTTAAGTTTTTCATAAGTTCGGATGCAAAGATAAAGTAGCTTATTCGAATTAGACAGAGCGGAGGCTATTTTGTTTAAATAAAAACAGGGTATGCGTAAAAATTAATATTTTTAAGGAGCAATTCTAATTTACATTGAAACTATTACGCCATATTCCTTTTTTAACGGCTGTTTTTAAACACAGCTTGACCGCCTTTGGCGGCCCTCAGGTTCATTTAGGTTTGATGCAACACCGATTTGTAGATAAGCGCAAAGATGTTAGTGCCGAAGAGTTAATGGAATTTAATGCATTTTGTCAATTACTCCCAGGCGCTTCTTCTACCCAAACCATTATTCTGGTGGCGCATAAAAGAGGGGGTACTTCCTTGGCTTTTATTACTTTATTGGTTTGGATTTTACCGGCTACTTTATTAATGGCCTTGGTGGCTATTTTATACAACTACTTTGATTTTAAACAAGAGCTAAAAAGTTTAAGATTATTACAACCTATGGCCATTGGATTTATTGCCAGCGCTACGATAATCTTGTATCAAAAAGCAATTAACAGTACCATCACTAAAGTAATTTTTATTATAAGTAGTTTAATTATTTTATTCAGCTTTAAAAATCCTTGGGCCATTCCTTTGGTAATTATTATGGCTGGCGTAGCTACCAATTTTAGTAAGAAAAGAATTCCCAATGATGGTGCAGCACCCAAAGCGGTGAAGTGGGGGGGTCTAATTGTTTTTAGTTTGCTTTTTATGATTGCAGGTTTTTTGTCAGAGCAAGCTTCTAGACAAAACTGGCAAAATCGGAAAGCTTTTAATTTATTTGAAAACAATTATCGTTTTGGTAGTATGGTATTTGGCGGAGGGGATGTACTCATGCCCATGATGTATGAACAATATGTAGCAAGACCAAATTCCGAACACGTCAGAAAAAGCAAAAGAGAGGTATTGAAAATATCTAAGGAAGCTTTTTTAACGGGCTCTGGGATGGTACGTGCGATGCCTGGACCTGTTTTTTCCGTAGCTAGTTTTACCAGTGCTTTGTTATTAAAAGACGAAGGATTGGTTTGGCAATTTGCAGGAGCTTTCCTTGGAAGTTTAGGTATTTTTTTACCCAGCTTTTTTATAGTTTTATTTTTTTACCCTATTTGGCAAAACTTAAAAAAGTATGCTATTTTTTATAGATCCTTAGAAGGTATTTATGCAGCGGTCGTAGGTATTATGCTGGGGGCCATGCTGTATTTTATTAAAGATATTTTAGTTGCAATAAACCCCTTGAGTAATTTCATTTTAATGTGCTATTTGTTTGTTTTCGTTGCAAGTACTTATCTCATTTACACACACAAAATAGCTTCACAATGGATTGTTGTAATGACCATTGCTTTGGGTTTTTTAACTACTTTACTCTAAAGAGTTTTTCAAAAGGTAAAAACCTGTTAATTGTCCTAAGTTCCGGATATATTTAAACTAAGCTTTCTTAATATTGCACTCGACATGAATGTAAAGCGCTACTTGATCTTATTTTTTTTAGTTGTATTGATGGCCAAGACAAAGGCCCAAAATACAATAGTAAGTGGTGTGGTGTATGATATTTCAGGAAGGAGACCCATTGAATCAGTGATAGTTTTTAGTAATAATAATCATGCTTTTACCGACTCACTTGGCAGGTATACTATTATGGTAAAAGCAAAAGATTCTATTTGGTTTTCTTTATTTGGTAAAAACACACATAAGTATCCATTGGATACGGTAGAAGATCTTCGTAATTTTAATGTAATGATTCATGTGACTGGATTTGATTTGCCAGAAGTACGCGTTAGAAATAATTATTACCGACTCGACTCCATTCAAAACCGAAAGGAGTATGCTCAATTTTTTAATTACCATCCTCCAGGTATAAAATTAGGTGGGGGTAATCAACAATTATTTGGACCTAGTGGAGTAACTATTGGCTTGGATCTAGATGAAATCATTAATATGTTTCGTGTCAAACGAAATCGAAATTTACAATTTCTACAAACAAGGCTTTTGAGGCAGGAGCAAGAGAAGTATGTTGAATATCGTTTTACCAAGCGGTTTGTTATAAAATTGACCCATTTGGAAGGGGAGGAATTGGCTCGTTTTATGAGTTATTGTAGGCCTTCCTATGAAGTGCTAGGTTTATTGAACGATCTAGAGTTGGGGTATTATATAGAAAAAAAATATCAAGCCTTTAAAGGCCTACGTTAAGCTAGGGTTAAGGGCTTGGCCGTTCATCTATATTATTTCATTAAAAAGTATATTTTGGCTATCTTCAAGCCCTAAAATTTAGCATTTTGAGAAAAATATCAATTTTAGCTATTGCTTGCATTTTTACCGCTTTTGGCTGTAAAAACAAGACAAAAGCTTTCGATAAGTTTAATGCCAATGCTCCTGTTACAGTGGATGTTGCTATAGCAGCCAATCAACTAGTGGACAAATTGGTAGAAGTGAATGGGTCAGTAGCTGCTACTGATTTTGTGGAGTTGCATCCTGAAACCAATGGCCGTGTGGTATTTTTACAAATTCCAGAAGGAAAAATAGTACCAGCAGGAACAGTGCTTGCTAAACTGAACGACGCTGATTTGCAAGCGCAATTGGAAAAAATCAAAGTACAATTAGAGTTAGCAAATATCAATGAGCAAAGAAATTTACAATTGTTAAAAGTGAAGGGCATTAATCAAAGTGATTATGATATTTCATTACAACAAGTTAAAAGTTCTAAAGCCGATTTAGCGTATACCCAGTCTTTAATTGATAAGACCATAGTAAGAGCACCTTTTACTGGTCAAATTGGTTTGAGACAAATTAGCTTAGGGGCATTTATTAATACCACTACTACCATTGCTACCTTACAAAAAACAGATCATTTAAATATTGACTTCACTTTACCTGAAATGTATGGACGCTATGTTAAAGTGGGGAAGAAAATTAAATTGGATGGCATTGTTGAATCAGGCCAAAAACTTAGCGCAACCATTACGGCCATTGAGCCACAAATTATAGCCACTACTAGAAATATTAAAGCTCGTGCAACACTGCAAGGCACTATGTTACCAGGTGCTTATGTAAAAGTATACTTAAGTGATAATGTACAAAAACCTTCTATTCTAGTACCTGCTAATGTGCTTATTCCTGAATCTAAAAATAAACAAATAGTATTGGTTAAAAATGGGATGGCTTCGCTTGTAGAAGTACAAACTGGTTATCGCACAGCCACTTCCGTGGAAATCACAAAGGGCGTAAATGTTGGAGATACTATAGTAGTAGCTGGCATGTTGTTTGTAAGAGACGGTAATAAAATTAAAGTAGGTAAAACACTTTCTATTCTTGCTATTGCAAAGTAGCTCCAATTAAACAGTATTATTAGATGAATATATCTGAACTTTCTCTTAAACGTCCGGTACTTGCAACCGTAATGAATATTGCTATTGTAATATTTGGTTTGGTAGGGTTTTCTTTTTTAGCATTAAGAGAATATCCCGCTATCGATCCTCCCATTGTGAATGTAATGACTTCTTATACAGGAGCCAATTCAGAAGTAATACAAAGCCAAATTACCGAGCCGCTTGAAAAATCTATTAATGGAATTCCAGGCATAAGAACTATCAATTCTTCTAGTTCGGTAGGGTCTTCCAATATTACAGTTGAATTTAACTTAGGGGTCAATTTAGAAACCGCCACCAATGATGTGAGAGATAAGGTAAGTCAAGCTTTACGTAATTTACCACAAGACATTGATGCACCTCCTATCGTTTCTAAAGCGGATGCCAATTCCGACTTTATTGTAATGATGACCTTAAGAAGTAAAACAAAAAGTTCATTAGAATTAACAGAATATGCCGAGAATGTATTGCAACAACGTTTCCAAACCATTGATGAGGTAAGTAATGTTTCGGTTAGAGGTAAGCGTTTCTCCATGCGTATTTTTCCAGATCCAGATTTATTAAATGCCTATGGCATTGCTTTCAATGACATTCAAACTGCTTTAAACAAAGAGAATGTCGAGTTGCCCGCTGGTAAAATTTATGGCCAAAAATCAGAATTTATTATCAGAACCTTAGGAAGGTTAACTACTGAGTCAGATTTTAGAACTATTATTTTAAAACAAGGAGCCACTGGGATAGTAAGATTAGGCGATGTGGCCAAAGTAGAATTAGGTCCTGAGCAAGAAGATCAAGGTGTTTATTTTAATGGAGTACAATCGGTAATGATTTCCTTGTCGCCGCAACCAGGGGCCAATTATATTAGAATTGCCGATGAATTTTACAAACGACTTGAAGAAGTTAAAAAAAGTAATAAGTCAGATATAGAATTTGCAGTTCCTATTGATAACACTAAGAGTGTTCGTAAAGCTTTGCAAGAAGTAAAGGAAACTATTTTTATTTCATTTAGTTTAGTCGTATTAGTTATATTTTTCTTTTTTAGAAACTGGTTAATTGCTATTAGGCCTTTAATTGATATTCCAATTTCATTGATTGCCACTTTTTTCATCATGTACATTGCCGGATTTTCTGTGAATGTACTAACCTTATTGGCCATAGTATTAGCGACAGGATTAGTAGTGGATGATGGAATTGTGGTCACGGAAAATATATTTAGAAAAATTGAAGAAGGCTTACCATTAAAAGAAGCTGCAAGAGAAGGAAGTAAAGAAATTTTCTTTGCAGTTATTTCTACCTCCATTACTTTGGCGGTGGTATTTATGCCAGTAATCTTTTTGCAAGGATTTGTAGGATCTTTATTTAAAGAATTTGGTGTGGTAGTAGCTAGTGCTGTATTGGTATCTGCATTTGTATCCTTAACCATTACCCCCGTTTTAAATGTTTATTTAAACCGAAAAGATGGCAAGCATGGTAAATTTTATGAGCGTACCGAACCTTTCTTCAAAGGGATAGAATCTGGCTATAAAAATTTATTAAATAAATTTTTGAATGTGCGCTGGATGGCATGGGTAATTATTTCCTTATGTATTGGTTTAATATTTGTTCTTGGAAAGAATATACAAAGTGAATTAGCCCCCATTGAAGACAAAGGAATGGTAAGGTATACTTTAAGTGCTCAAGAAGGCACCAGCTATGAGGACATGAGAGGGAACTTGATAAAAACAATTCGTTTGATGCAAGATTCTATTCCTGAACATGCATTTACATGGGGTAGTGTACCTGGATATTTTGGTTCAAGTGGTAACAGCTCGGCTTCGGGAAGAATTGGTTTTGTTCCGATTGAAAATAGAAATAGAACTCAAACAGAAATTGTAAACGATTTAAATAAAAGGTTCAAAAAATTTAAAGATGTAAGAATATTTTCCATCGAAGAGCAAACTATTTCTGTGGGTATGATGTCGAGAGGGTCTTTGCCGGTCCAATTTATTATTCAAAATTTAGATTTTTCTAAAATTCAAGCAGTTATTCCTAAATTTTTAGAAGCAGCCAGAAAAGATAAAACATTCCAAAATGTGGATGTTAATTTAAAGTTTAATAAGCCTGAATATGATTTAAATATAGATAGAATGCGTGCTCGAGACTTAGGATTGACAACAGCTGATATTTCTCAAGCTTTACAGTCAGCCTTTAGCGGTGCTCGTTCGGCCTATTTTATCATGAACGATCGTCAATACCAGGTTATTACTCAAGTGATGAGAGGTGATAGAACTAGCCCCACCGATATTAATAAAATATATTTAAGAAATAATAGAGGCGAAAGCATTCCTATTTCAAGTGTTTTAAAAGTAGTCGAAAATAGTAATCCTCCGAATTTATATCATTACAATAGATTCAATTCTGCAACTATTTCAGCATCACTTGCCGAAGGCAAGACGATTGGTGATGGTGTAAATGCAATGAATAAAATTGCAAAAGATTTATTGGATGAAAGTTTCCAAACTGCATTAAGCGGACCTTCTAGAGACTTTGCAGAAAGTTCTTCTAATATTTCTTATGCATTATTGTTAGCGCTTATTTTAATTTATCTAGTATTGGCTGCTCAATTTGAAAGCTTTAAAGATCCATTTATTATCATGCTTACAGTACCATTAGCGATTGCGGGGGCCTTATTGTGCTTATGGTTATTCGGACAAACCTTAAATATTTTCTCTGAAATTGGAATTATTATGTTGATTGGACTCGTAACCAAAAATGGTATCCTGATAGTAGAGTTTGCAAATAAGAAAAGGGAAACAGGGCTAACTTTAAAAGCTGCAGTATTGGAAGCGGCAGCCCAACGCTTTAGACCCATCTTAATGACCAGTTTAGCAACTGCCTTAGGTGCATTACCTATTGCGATTAGCTTAGGCGCTGCTGCAACCAGTAGAAAGCCTTTAGGTACCGTAGTGGTGGGTGGGCTTATGTTTTCTTTAGTGTTAACTTTATTTGTTATACCTGCGGTGTATACTTATTTGTCTGGTAAGAAAGACCATCCTATTCAATAATGAATTAGAAAAATAGGGCACACTTTAAAAGAAAGAGTTTAAATAAATACCTACTGTTTGATTATTTTTTCTGCAATAAACTTAGCAGTTTCTTTTTGAACTCCTGCTACATCTTTAGAAACCATAGGAGAAGCAATTACATGGTTCTCGGTATTGGGCATTGCTTTTAATACTTTTAAATTATCAGGGGTGCTAATTTCTGAAAACATTTTTTTGATGGCACTTACTTTAACTACATTGTCTTGATGGTTTTCATCTTTGTAGTAAAATAAGGTTAAGCAAGGTTGATGTATTTTTTCAAACAACTTTTTATTCATAGTCGCCTTGATTAGATTTTGCAATTCTACAGCTGCTTCTAATCTATAATGCGGACTCCAATATTTGGGGTAATCTTTATTGGTATATTTAACGTTATTAAAATTTCCATTTTGAACCAGCCTTGCCAATTGCAAGCCCCATGGAATATTTAGTAAGGAAGCACTTAGTTTATTAATTTCTATATTAGGTGAATACAAGATAAGTCCAGCAATTTCTGGGTAGCTTGCGGCCAATTGAAGAGACAAAGTTCCTCCAGAAGAAGTGCTCATCAGAATAACTTTCTTGCCTATTTTTTTTCCAATGGCATAGGCTTCTTTTGCAGATTCCCATAAATTTTCTGCTGTAAGATGCTGCATTAAATTGGAACCAGCGATACCATGTTCTGACAATCTTGATAAGTATAAATTACAATGAAATTGCTTGGCAATATTAAGGTGCACAGGATCGCCTTCCATTTGACTAGCACTAAATCCATGCAAATAAACAATAGCGTATTCTGTAGGTAAGTGAGTGGTATCAGCCCAAATAATTTTTGCTTGATTATTGGGTTTTATTTTGTGGCTACTTTCGATACTACTTACGTAGGCATCAATAGGTATTTGATCTGAAATGGCAGGAAGTACATCGTCAAAATAGGGCTTTGCTGGGTGCGGCCCCAGAAGATAAATGCCAACAATGTTGATTAGAATTCTAATACTAAAAACCAACTTGCGCATTTAGATACATTTAAGCTAAAACTAGGGGAATTGCCTTGTTTAAAAAAAAAATTTTATGTACCTTAAATATCTAAAATGTTAGTATGTCCAATCAACGATTTTTATCATTAGATGTTTTTAGAGGGATGACCATTTGTTTAATGATAATTGTTAATACACCTGGTGACGGTTCGGCTACTTTTGCTCCTTTTTTACATGCCAAGTGGAATGGATTTACCCCCACCGATTTAGTATTTCCTTCCTTTTTATTTGCAATGGGAAATGCGATGAGTATTGTATTACCTAAATGGGAAAAGTTAAGTAATGCAACTTTGCTACTTAGAATAATAAAAAGAACAGCACTTATATTTTTATTAGGCTACCTCATGTATTGGTTTCCTTTTACAGGCCCATTAAATGATACACGCATATTAGGTGTGTTACAAAGAATTGCGCTTTGTTATGGAATAGCATCTATCATTACCTTGTATATGCATGAGCGTGTAGTGATGATATTGTCTGCCTTAATTTTAATTGGCTATTGGTATATTAGTATGCACTATGGTGCGCCTAACGATCCTTTAAGCATTACTGGGAATGTGGGTATTGTTTTTGATAAATGGTTGATGGGGGAAAGTCATATGTATCATGGAGAGGGATTTGCTTTTGACCCAGAAGGCTGGATAAGCACTTTGCCCGCTATTGTAAATGTGCTCATTGGGTATATAGTAGGAAAATTTATACAAGAGAAAGGAAAAACTTATGAAGGGCTCACACATTTATTAATGTGGGGCGCAGGTTTTGTTTTTCTTGCTTTTATGTGGAATTATCAATTTCCCATCAATAAAAAATTATGGTCAAGCTCTTTTGTGTTATTAACGGTGGGGTTAGATATGATTATTATTGCTACCATTATTTATCGAATTGAATTGCATCACCAACATCAGTTTGCAAGCTTTTTTGAGGTTTTTGGTAAAAATCCATTGATCATCTATCTATTCTCCGAAATCTTAGTTACCTGCCTTCATCTCCTATCCATCGGTGATCAGTCCATATTTGATTGGATTTTTCAAAATGGCTTTGCTCATTTAGCCACCTATTGGTCTTCCCTTGCCTTCTCCATTTCTTATATGCTTGTTTGCTGGCTATTGGGTTATGTATTAAATAAATATAATATATATATTAGAGTGTAAATCTTATTACTCCATTTTCTCCCTTTTGTTTTTTTTAGGAGTTTAAACAATGTACCTTTGCAGCCTCAAAACAGTACATGGAAATAAGAAACATCGCTATTATCGCTCACGTTGACCACGGCAAAACCACCTTGGTAGACCGTATTTTACACGCTACAAAAGTATTCAGAGACAACCAGGAAACTGGAGACTTGATCATGGATAGCAATGAGCTAGAACGTGAAAGAGGAATTACCATTTTAAGTAAGAACGCATCTGTTACCTACAACGGAGTTAAAATTAACGTAATTGATACACCAGGTCACTCTGACTTTGGAGGGGAAGTAGAGCGTGTTTTGAAAATGGCCGATGGGGTTTGTTTATTAGTAGATGCTTTTGAAGGCCCTATGCCTCAAACTCGTTTCGTATTACAAAAAGCATTGCAATTGAATTTAAAACCAATTGTAATTATCAATAAAGTAGATAAAGAAAACTGTCGTCCAGACGAAGTGCATGATGCAGTTTTTGAATTATTTTTCAATTTAGATGCCACCGAAGAACAATTAAATTTCCCTACTTTTTACGGTAGTGGTAAAAATGGCTGGTTCAATGATAGCTTAACGCAATGTGAAGATATATTTCCTTTAATGGATGGTATTTTAAAATATGTACCAGGACCAGATGTAAAAGATGGGCACACGCAAATGCAAATTACTTCCTTAGATTATTCTTCTTTCTTAGGTCGTATTGCTATTGGTAAAGTAGAAAGAGGTACTATTAAAGAAGGACAAAATATTGTATTAGTTAAAGCAGACGGAAGCTTAAAGAAAAATAAAGTAAAAGAATTATACGTCTTTGAAGGAATGGGCAAACGTAAAGTAACAGAAGTGGTTTCTGGCGACTTATGTGCAGTGGTAGGTTTAGATGATTTTAGTATTGGTGATACTATTGCCGATCCTGAAAATCCAGAAGCGCTACCGGTTATTAGTGTTGATGAACCTACGATGAGTATGACTTTTAGCATTAACAACTCACCTTTCTTTGGTAAGGAAGGCAAGTTTGTAACTTCTCGACACATTCGTGATCGCTTAATGAAAGAAACAGAAAAGAATTTGGCTTTACGTGTAGAAGAAACAGATAGTGCAGATAGTTTCTTGGTATTTGGTCGTGGTATTTTGCATTTAGGTGTTTTGGTGGAAACCATGCGTCGTGAAGGATATGAATTAACAGTAGGTAATCCTCAAGTATTGGTAAAAGAAATTGATGGCAGAAAAAATGAGCCATTTGAAATATTGGTCGTAGATGTTCCATCAGATTATAGTGGTAAAGTAATTGATTTAGTTACCCAGAAGAAAGGGGAGATGTTAATTATGGAAACCAAAGGAACCATTCAACATTTAGAATTTGACATTCCTTCAAGAGGATTGATTGGACTACGTTCCCAAATGTTAACCCAAACGGCTGGAGAAGCTGTAATGGCTCACCGTTTTAGCGAATACAAGCCTTGGAAAGGGCCTATTCCTGGAAGAAGCAATGGAGTATTGGTGGCGAAGTTCTCTGGACTAACCACTGCTTATTCAATTGATAAATTACAAGACAGAGGTCGCTTCTTTATTGAACCAGGGGAAGAAATTTATGCGGGTCAAGTATTGGCTGAGCATATTAAGCCAGGTGATTTAAATATCAACGCTGTTGAGATGAAAAAATTAACCAACCACCGTGCAAGTGGTTCTGATGATAGTGTACGTATTACTCCTAAAGTACAATACACTTTAGAAGAGTGTATGGAATACATTCAATTTGATGAATGTATTGAAGTAACACCAAAATCGGTTCGTATGCGTAAATCTATTTTAGACGAAAATAATAGAAGTAAAGCTACCAAGGCAGCATCGAATTAAGTATTGTATTTTATCAATTTTTTTTTTGAAAAATTAAATTGACAAAATACTTCTCTGATAATTTATTAAAAACCCCTCCGAGAACTCGGAGGGGTTTTTAAATTCTTTTAGCCAATTTTTTTTTTGAAAAATAAATTCAAAAAAAAGAGTCTCATTTTTTGAGACTCTTTTTTTATGGGGTAAACCTTGAAAGAAAAAAGGTTTAGATGGGTTTGTTCAAGGCCTTCCATAAAATATCTTTTAGTTCTACTAAGTTTTTTTGAGTGGCAGAGGAAATAAAAATATGAGGAATGTTTTTAGGAAGCTCTTTGGTAATAGCATCCGTTAACTCTTGATCTAGTAAATCTGATTTACTAATGGCAATGATAAATTCTTTTTGAAGCAATTCTGGGTTGAATTGTTCTAATTCGTTTTTTAAAATTTCAAATTCTTTTTTATGATCATTTGAATCTGCAGGAATTAAAAATAGTAAAACGGCATTACGCTCGATATGCCTTAAAAATCGATGTCCCAAACCTTTTCCTTCTGCAGCACCTTCGATAATACCTGGCAAATCAGCAATACAAAAAGACAAATTATTGCGGTATTCTACCATGCCTAATTGAGGCGTTAAAGTAGTAAATGCGTAATTGGCAATTTTAGGCTTAGCAGCTGTTATCACCGAAAGTAAAGTGGATTTACCTGCATTAGGAAACCCAACCAATCCCACATCGGCCAATACTTTTAATTCAATATTTTTCCAGCCTTCAATACCATCTTCACCTGGTTGAGCATATTCGGGCACCTGTTGTGTAGGGGTAGCAAAATTGCTATTGCCTAAGCCCCCTCGGCCCCCTTTGACTAATATTATTTCTTGCCCATCCTTTAAGATTTCTGCTTCTACTTTTCCTGTAAGTTCATCTCTGGCAATAGTGCCCAAGGGAACTTCTATGATAATATCTGGTCCATCTTTACCGGTACACTTATTTTTGGTCCCATTTTCGCCATCATCTGCAATTACATTTTTATAATAACGTAGATGAAGCAAGGTCCATAGTTGAGCATTGCCTCTAAGAATGATATGACCACCACGGCCACCATCACCCCCATCTGGGCCTCCTTTAGCAGTTAATTTATTGCGTAAAAAGTGCTTGCATCCTGCACCACCATGCCCGCTATGGCAAAAAATTCGGATGTAATCAATAAAATTGTTTCTTTCTGACACTTTGTTGTAATGAATGGCAAAGTTAACTAAATCTAGCGGCTAAAACAGTATTATTATAGTAGTGACATCAACATAAATTGCTTATTGTTAAAGCTAATTGAATAGTAGTATTGTTAGCTTAGAATGTAAGTGAATATGAAATTGCTATTGTTTTATTTATTGGCTTTTAAGCCATCAATTAAAATAGCGACCATGTTTTGTTCTAGTTCGGAAGCACTTATTTTTTTGGTAGATCTATGCCAACTTTCAATGCCACTTACTGCGTGTAAAAAAATTAATACCACCGTAGGTGCGTCAATGGCTTTGATTTCCTTGTTTCTAATACCTTCTTCAATAATCGCTGCAATCCTTTTGCGGTATACTCTTCGTTGATTTTGATAATTAGATAAATAGGGATCTGACAAATGTTTCCATTCCCTATCACTTACATACACTTCCTCATAACTATTGATCATTTCGCTAATGTGAAAGCGTAATAACTTTTCCATTTTTTGAAGGGATCTGATGGGCTCTGACTCAATCTCGTCCATCTTTAGTACAAATCTATTGGCCACATTAAAAACCAACTCATGCAGTAATTCACTTTTTGATTTGATGTGATTGTATAAGCTTGCCGCTTCCACCCCTACGGCCTCTGCTAAATCACGCATGCTTGCTGCTTTATATCCTTTTTCTCTAAAAAGAGTGGCTGCTTTACTAACAATTACATCTTTTCTTGATCCGTTTTTCTCCGTTTTAATTCTGGCCATGTAACTATAAAATTGGTAATTTGTTAGTACAAAATTATAGAATTATTTCTTTAAAAAGGAGGTCTAATTTTAAAAAACAAGCTATTTTGTTAGTTTTATGATTATCAACTACTTAGAACAAATACTAGCTACTTTCTCATTCTAAAATCTACTTAGCACTAAAAATCGTAGTTTCGCAGCTGAAAATTAAATAATAAAACATGTCATTAGTAGTTGTAGGATCCATGGCCTTTGATGCCATTGAAACCCCATTTGGGAAAAGCGATAAAATAATTGGAGGAGCAGCTACTTATATTGCATGGTGTGCTTCTAATTTCACTATGGTGAAGCAAATATCAGTTGTCGGTGGTGATTTTCCTCAAACCGAATTAGATGCACTTGCGGCAAGAGGGGTAGTGTTAGAAGGTGTGCAAATAAAAAAAGACGAGAAAACTTTTTTTTGGAGTGGAAAGTATCATTTAGATATGAACACTCGTGATACCCTAGAGACACAATTAAATGTTTTGGAAAATTTTCAACCTGTTGTTCCAGACAGTTACCAAGACTGTGAAATTTTAATGTTGGGCAATTTGGTGCCAGGCGTTCAAAGTAGTGTGATTAAACAAATGAAAAATCGTCCTAAATTAATCGTCATGGATACGATGAATTTTTGGATGGAAATTATGATGGATGATTTATTGCATACCATTAGCTTGGTGGATGTATTGATGGTGAATGATAGTGAAGCGCGTCAATTAAGTGGAGAGTATAGTTTAGTAAAAGCGGCTAAGAAAATTATGGCCATGGGTCCTAAATACTTAATCATTAAGAAAGGTGAACATGGTGCACTTTTATTTCATGGCACTGAAGTATTCTTTGCACCTGCTTTACCATTAGAAGAAGTATTTGATCCAACAGGCGCGGGCGATACCTTTGCGGGTGGCTTTGTAGCGCATTTGGCTAAAACAAAAGATTTCTCTTTCAATAATATGAAGTCTGCTATTATTGTAGGCAGTGCTTTAGCCAGCTTCTGTGTTGAGAAATTTGGATTACAGCGTTTGACTGAAATCAACGAAGCGGACATCAAAGAACGCATACAATCGTTCGTTCAGCTAGTTAATTTTGATATTGAATTAGTATAAATTTGGAGATTGATTGAATTCGAATTAATTTTGTGCAAGCAATGAGAAAATATAAACATACCAAACAAATTAAGAAACCTCTTTAAAAGGAAGGTGCTGATTGTTTGTATGCT
>Ga0114966_10000831_pt1 | contig 29203 bp, 41 predicted proteins | sample M_130207_XF_Meta_FD_87029 | JGI IMG/M metagenome (GOLD analysis project Ga0114966, IMG submission 87029) | Freshwater microbial communities from Lake Montjoie, Canada to study carbon cycling - M_130207_XF_MetaG | ecosystem: Environmental > Aquatic > Freshwater > Lake | place: Lake Montjoie... | reverse complement strand
TCATCGACATCCTGTTGGTGTAGGCGTTCATCCCCTTGGCGAGTTCGTCGTACCACCTTGCGATCCTCGGCAGGATGATCTCATTGCAGGACTTGTCGATGAAGGCGACAGTCTCCTCGGTCGGCTTCTTCCCGATGACCGCAGCCACGAGCGGGTCGAGGTCGAGGTACACGGAGTCGGTGTCGGAGGCGATGACATAGTCCTTCCCCTCCGTGCCGCATGTCCTGTTGAGGAATGCGTTGATCTTCCGTTCGATCCACTTGATCGACAACTTACCCGACCATGTGATCGCCTCTGCGATGCGGAGGTCGTAGTAGCGGAAGTACTGGTTCCCCATGGCACCGAAGGCGGAGTTCAACTGCACCTTGCGGACGAGTTGGAAATTGTGGTACTTCGACACCTCCTTCTTCTTCGCACGGATCTCTTCGAGTGAGGCGTTGTCTGAGTTCTTCTTCAGCCAGCCCTTCGCCTCCACCGAAAGCGTCTTGTACTCCTTGCGCTGCTTGTACATCGTGTCCATGAGTTCAGGAAGGAACCCCTGAATGTCCCTGCGATACACGGTGCCGTTCCCCGCCACGGACAGGTCACGCTCCCGTGCGGAGGCGAGTGCGGGGGCGAACCTCTCGGGATCCGCAAGCAGGGTGTCCGCAGTCAGGTCGGGTATCCTCTCCTCGACGATGGTCTCGGGCGAGAGGTTGTACTGCATGATGAGGTGGGGATAGAGGGAGTCGAGGTCGAACGACACCACCCAGTCGTATGGATTCGGCTTCGGCTCCTTGACATACGCCCCTGCGAACTGCTCGTTCTTCTCGACCGAGGGCTTCGGTGGGATGGCGATCTTCCTCTCCCGCAGGTGGTGGTAGATGATGCTGTCCCACATCCGCACCTGCGAGAACACATCGTCGAGGTTCGTCCGTGCGCTGTAGGCGAGCGCCTGTGCGAGTTCGATCAGCCGCAACTTGTCCTCAAGTTGGAGGATGAGTCGGCTGTCCTTGATGTTGTACTCCATGAACCGCTGGAAATCCTTGCGGTACAGGTCGGCGAGCGTCCCGACATCGTCGTAGTTGATCTTGCCCTCGCCGAGTTCGATCATGGCGATGTGCTGCAACTTGTACGACTCACGCTTGACGAAGGTGAACTTGTTGTAGAGGTCGTAGTAGTCGAGGATGGATATCCCGTAGAAGTCGTAGGTCAGGTTCTCCCTGTCCATGAACACCTTCTTGCGGCTCCTGATCTCGCCCCACGGCGACAGCCTCTTGACCACCTTCGCACCGAGCAGGAGTTCGATCCTTCGGTACAGGTACGGCATGTCGTACAGTTGGACATTCCATCCCGTGATAATGTCGGGGTCGAGTTCCTCCCACAGGTCGAGGAACCTTCGGAGGAGACTCGTCTCATCCGAGAAGGAATGGCAGTTCACCCCATCAACCGAGAACTCGCCTAGCCCGAGTGCATGTACGACCTCTCCCTGCATGATGGTTATCGCATTGACACGCTCACGGGGATCCTCCACCGTGGGAAAGCCGCTCTCGCTCTCGACCTCTATGTCGATGGAGAGGATGCGGATCAGGGAAGGATTGTAGTCGATCTCCCCGCCGCTGCCATATGTGTCGCCGATGAACTGATACTCAGGGTCGATGTCCCCGTACACCCCGAAGCCGTTGACCCCATCGTACTGACTGACGAACTGCCTCGCCTCGTACATGGTGTCGAAGTCGATGGGATCGACCATCCTGCCGTCGATGGTTCGCCACGAGGTCGCCTTGGGCTTGCTCGTAGTGACGAACAGAGTCGGTCGGTAGGTGAGCGACTCGTGCAGACGCTTGCCGTCCTTGCCGTAGCCACGGTGGAGGATGCGATTGCCTCGAATGGCTACATTCGTATAGAACTTGCTCATAGTAAAAAGTCTTTCAGATTTGCAGGTCGAATGATAGTCGGATCATCATATTCATATAGGTTCACCACTCGCTTGCTCGTCTGCTTCCATGTGTTGGTATGCGATATCCCCATTCGATCCCCCACAGGGTTCCAACCCATTGCCGCCCAGAAGATATTCGATTCAAGATCGGCAGCACAGCCACACCCAAAGTCATTGCATCCTTTGCCCGCACCATACGCAATCACATGAGCCAATAGGTTCCTGCCTCGCTCGAACTTTCTTGCATCGGATTGAATGCATATCTGCGCTATCTTTCCTCGGCGTGACTCTCCTCTTGGATTACCGAAAGATGCAAGCACAAACCCAACAAGATCATCGTTGTTTGAGCATACCCACATTCTATCATTGCACACATTAGACCACCGCTTTCCTGTTTTGATACCCGTAATGGCAGCAGCATATGCTGGCTTCGGAATGAAACCAAGAGAGTGTGCTTCCTTTTTGGTGAGATCTAGGATGTATGGGATGTCTTCGAGAGTTGATGGGCGAACTATATCACCGTTGGTAGACCCAAGAACATACAACCCATCATTTGATTTGATGGTGGTGTTGGGAACCTTTATCAGGAGATGCTCATCGCTCATTCCATCACATCCGTGAGGCTCATCGGTGCCTCGTCGGAGATTCGTTCGGTTGCGATCTTGATGTACTCGGGGTTCAGTTCGGTTCCGATGAAATTCCTGCCGTGCTTGAGGGACACGACGCAGGTCGTTCCCGATCCCGTGAACGGATCAAGAACGGTCCCACCTTCAGGGCATCCTGCTAGGACACAGGGTTCGATCAAGTCCTTTGGGAAGGTGGCGAAGTGCGCTCCACGGAACGGCTTCGTGGTCACAGTCCACACGGAACGCTTGTTGCGAGTGGTTGTCTTTTCCCAAGCCTTGCCGAGTTCGTTGGTATGCGCCTTTTCATTACTGTTCAGTTTGGGACCACCAAAGCCACTCTTGCCCGAAGCCATAACGGCGGGTTCCTTGATGACATCGTGGTCGTAGTAGTACTTCTGCGACTTGGAGAGCAGGAAGATGTACTCATGCGCCTTGGTGCAGCGGTCGGTGACGGACTCGGGCATCGGGTTTGGCTTCGACCAAATGATGTCCTGCCTCAAGTACCAACCGTCAGCCTGTAGCGCAAAGGCTACACGCCACGGGATGCCCAAGAGATTCTTGTTCTTGAAGCCTTCGACCTTCCATGTGCCGAATACGGCTCCCGTCACGGAACCCTTGTTTCCCTGTTGGATGCTTCCATCCTGTCCCCCGCCCCTGCCTCCTGCGGAGTATGAGTCACCCAAGTTCAGCCACACGGTGCCATCGTCACGCAGGACACGGCGAACCTCACGGAACACCTCGACCATCTTGGCGACATACTGATCGGGAGTCTCCTCAAGACCGATCTGATCACCGTTCCCGTAGTCACGCAGACCAAAGTAGGGAGGAGAGGTGATGCAAGTCTGAACGGAGGCTTCAGGAAGGGTCTTCATCCCCTTGATGCAGTCGCCTTCAATGATCCTGTAGCGGGGGTCTTCAGTCATTCCATCACATCCATGAGGCTCATCGGTGCCTCGTCGGAGATTCGTTCGGTTGCGATCTTGATGTACTCGGGGTTCAGTTCGGTTCCAACGAATCGTCGGTTGTTGTTCAGAGCAACGACACAGGTGGTTCCGCTGCCCGTGAATGGATCAAAGACCGTCCCGCCTTCAGGGCATCCCGCAAGGACACACGGTTCGATGAGATCGGGCGGGAAGGTGGCAAAGTGTGCGCCACGGAACGGCTTCGTGGTCACAGTCCACACAGAACGCTTGTTCTTCTTGTTGTCAGCACCCCACACTCGCTCACCTTCGGAGAAACGATCCCCGTGGGGGTAATCGGCTTGGTAGCCCTCACCCGCCTTGTCCCGCTTGGCAGGAGCAGTCGTGGCCGCTTCCTTGATCACATCGTTGTCGTAGTAGTACCTCTGCGACTTGGCAAGCAGGAAGATGTATTCGTGTGCCTTGGTGCAGCGGTCGGTCACGCTTTCAGGCATGGGATTGGGCTTATGCCATATGATGTCCTGACGCAAGTACCACCCGTCTGCTTGGAGGGCGAAGGCAACACGCCACGGGATGCCTATGAGGTCTTTTGATTTAAGACCAAATGGTACTTTGTTGATGGTTTGCATTGCACCCGCCAAATAAGTTGCTTTTTGCCCCACACCCATTTTATCAATACTGTTCATACGAGATTCAACACCACCACCATTCCTAGCATAACTATCCCCCAAGTTGAGCCACACCGTGCCATCGTCACGGAGGACACGCTTGACCTCACGGAACACATTGATAATGTTCTCAACATACGCTTCGGGGGTCTTCTCCGCCCCGATCTGATCGTCGTGACCGTAATCACGCAAGCCCCAATAAGGAGGCGAAGTGACGCAGGTGTGGACGCAGCCGTCAGGAAGCGTAGCCATTCCCTTGATGCAGTCGCCTTCGATGATAATGTAGCGGTGGTCTTTGGTCATTGCATGAGTCCAAACAGACCCATGCACCTCTCCGCACGATCCTTGGTGATGAGGACGGCGTTTGGATTGCTGTCCACGCCGACCACATTCCTGCCGAGGCGCAAAGCCGCCTCCACGGTCGTGCCCGAGCCGCACATGGGGTCTAGCACTAGATCGCCCTCATCCGTGTAGGCTTTTACCAACCTCTCCAACAGTCCCAAAGGTTTCTGTGTGGGGTAGCCGTTCCGCTCCTTCGCCGTGGTGGAGAGGATGCCGATCTGCCACCAATCGTTCATAATGCGACCATCGGGATGGAACCCCTCTCTGCCGCTGTAGTCCCTCGGGTACGGCTCACGGATCAGGTTGAAGCGGCAGAGGTCGGCATCCTTGGCATAGACGAACAGGTTGTCGTGCTTCCGTGAGAAATGACGCTTCGATGCCCCGCCCGAGGCGTAGCACCAAATGATCTCGTTGCGGAAGTTCCTCGGGAGGAAGATGTTCTCAAGGGACACTCTCACACGGTGGGAGGCATGCCAATCGACATGGACGCACAGGTTGCCGTGGGGCTTGAGGATGCGCCGTGCCTGTACGAAGGTCGAGATCAGCATCCCCATGTAGTGTTCGATGCTGTTCCACTTGTCGCTGAACTCCCCGAAGTCCCTGTCGCAGTAGTACGGCGGGTCGAGGTAGATGAAGTCGTACTTGTCGGAAGGCTCACCGACCATGAAGTCGATGGCATCGGAGTTGAAGACCTCGTAGTTCACTCGAACAGTTCCCCCAAGTTCGATGACGACTCGTTCCTGCGACATTCACGCCCCCTCTGCACGGCTGACGAGCAGACCGTTGCGGAACGAACCGAGTCGAACATCCGTAGTGACGGTGGCGGGAAGATGATTGTGCAAAGGTACAGCGTTGCGATCATGCTCGACGGGATCATGGCTCTCCTTCTTCTCCTGAAGAAACGATTGGAACAGGACGGCGTAGTTGATGATGTCGAGGATGGTGTCCTCGACCGACTCGTCCTTCACCTGAAGCGTACCCGCTTCGATGAACGAGGACAGTCGGCTCATCTTGTCGGTCATCCTCACGAGGAAGCCCTGCTCGGTGGAGCAGATGCCCATGCCCTCGCAGCGGGTGAAGTTGGCGAACGGGGACTCGCCCCCACGACCCGCATAGTCGTGGTTCTTCCTCCTCATCAGGTTGAGTGCGGTCGTGCAGAGCCTCTCGTGGTTCTTCAGTAGTTGTTCACGGTTCATGTTCAAGCCTTTCCTGTGGAGCCGAAGCCGCCCGTGCGGTCGCCCTTCGTGGGGATTTCCCCCATAGGCACGAATTCGGCGTGGATGTTCTCGACGATCTCCCCTTGGCAAATCCTGTCCGCATGGTTGATCCTGATCGCCGATCTCGCCGTGTTGGTCACGGGAACCATGAGTTGCTGTGTGTAGTCGGAGTCGATGACCCCCTCGCAGTTGGACAGCATGAGACCGCCCTTGATGGCGAGTCCCGAGCGCATGTGCAGCCGCACGGAGAATCCTTCGGGGATGTTGAGGATCAGTTGGGTCGGGAGCAGGGCACGGTCGCCCGACTCAAGGCGAAGCACCGCATCAGTCGATCCCGTCATGGGATCGAGGAAAGCCATCGCACGGGAAGGGATATTCGCCGCCGTCCATACATCGACTGTCCTGTGTCCCGATGGGAGACAGACACGGATGTCGAAGCATGCGCTGCCCGAGGTGGCGTAGGTGGGAACGAAGGCTTCGAGATGGAGGGCTTTGTAGCCGAGGGTCGCATGTCTCATTCTGTAGTGTTCTTCGACATCACTCGGGTGTTTTCTTGCGGACACCTATGCGATACTTCGGAATCAGTTCCCACTCGCCCTTCTCACCGAAGGAGAGGATCTTGAAGTGGCTGATCGAGCATGAGGGATCCTTCGTCCTCTCGGGATCGACCACCTTGACGAGACCCCATTGCTCAAGCAGGTTGGTGATGGTGTTCCTCCTGCCCTTGTCCGAGTCGGAGAAATCCGTCTCAAGACCGTCTAGTAGGAAAAGTTCCTTGAAGTGGACGATGTAGTACTTCCCCCGCTTGTGCAGGATGTGGCAGGACTGCCACAACTTCTTCTCGGTCTTGGAGGAGATCCCGATTCTCGTCAGGGTCTCCTTTACCTTCAAGAAGTTCTCAGGGGAGGGAAGGTTCACCTCCACGAGGCTGTCTACGATGTCTTCCACGGTGCATAACTCTCTGATAATGAAACAGGAGTTATTTAGCGTCCTTGGAACCACCCTTGGCGGTCACCATCGACCGCTTCATCTCCTCATCCATCATCCCGATGTACTCCAAAGCCCTTCGGTGACTGACCTTGTAGCGGAACATCACCGCATCGGTAAGTTCGTTGTCCCCTTCCTCGGGCTTAATCCACTTGTCGTACCTCTTCCTCCTCCTGACCGTGGCATAGAGATAGTCGTACTGCATCCTCCTATCAGTGAAGGGAAGACAGTTCATCTCGTTCGCATACAACACCGTGTCGGGACTGAACGAAAGACCACGGTTGACTACGAAGGGGGTGTAATCCCTTTCGCAGTCGGGACTTGCCTCCATCAGGTTCCCCGTCTTCTCGTTGATGCTCTTGATGAAGTCGAAGGGGGAGAGTCTCGCCGTCATAGAAGGTTCACTCCGTCGAGATTGATGTCGTCCGAGCGCATGCTCACGATGAGCCGCATCGGGATGTAGATCCACTTCCTCTTCTTGATGTCGTATGCCGAGTGCAGGAGGAATTGGTCGTAGGCGTTCGATCCGTGGTAGCGGTCGATCAGCGGAGCCTCGACATAATCCTTGCTCACCACGCAGATCCTATGGGCGATCTTGGTCTTCGCCTTCTTGCCGCCAATATCCTCGTATTCGATGTCGATGTGGTTGGGATAGACCTTTTCCAAAGCCGCATCCAGCCACTCGGCGAGCATCACATCCGTCATGCCCGTCACCTCGAAGTATGTCCCGAGTCCACCGTTGCCCGAGTCCTCGCTGTGCATGTTGGCGACCTTCATGGAGAAGTAGGAACGCCTCTCACGGAGGAACTCCTGTCGGGCGTTGCTGCATTCCCTGATGAAGTCGATGTAACCGTACTTCTTGTTGAGTCTTTGGTTGATCTTGGAGACCTTCTCCAACTCGTCGTCCGAGATGATCCCACTCAACATCATTATCTTCTCAAGGGGATTGACGACTTCCCCCACCGATGTGACCCTGATGTTCTCATCGATGTTCTTCCAGAAGTTGGGATTCACCTCGTTGGTGAGCGATTCTCTGAACTCATCGATGTAGGACTGTATGGAATACCTCTTCCCTATCTCATGGATGGAGATCGAAAGATCGTTGAGGCTCTTCACAAGCATCGGATGTCCCCCCTTCAACGACCGTATTTAGGTCTTGAAGGTGCATTCCGAGGCAAGCATCACGCAACAGGCGGCAAGGTTGAGTTCCCGATCCGCTGCGAACGCCGCCTTGTGCTGGTAGTCGGCGAGTGTCAGGACAACCTGTGGGACGGAGGAGGGTTGGAGCGACTCAATCAGAGTCTCGTACATCCTGCGGAACACATGGGCGGTGTCCTTGTCGGCGTTGTCCACCACCCACCTGCGGATGTCCGAGAAGGACTTGGACTTCAGAGCCTTGATGAGGGCATCCATGGAGATGTCGGCTGACACGAGGATGCCCGCATCAATCGCCCCCGAGGACGAGTACCGCTGCACCTCGTTGAGGACACGGCGGAAGTCGGGGAAGTGCTTGATGATGACCTCGACGAGGACACGCTCCTCGTAGGCGACCTTCTCGGTGTCGAGGATGCCCCTGAGCCTCGTGAGGAACTGCTTCGCCATCCTCGCCTTCTCTTTCGGGGGAATCCTGAAGTCGATGGCGGTGCAGCGGGAGTGCAGCGGGTCGATGATCCTGTTCTTGAAGTTGCAGGTCAGTATGAAGCGGCAGTTGCGACTGAACTCCTCCATGAACCCACGGAGGGCGGGCTGCGTCGATTGGGGGTTCAGGTAGTCCGCCTCGTCGAGGATGACCACCTTCAGACCGCCGTTCATTGAGACGGTCGAGGCGAACTGCCTGATGCGGGTGCGTAGGGTGTCGATGCCGCCGTCCTCGGATGCGTTGATGAACAGGACATCACGCCCGAGTTCGTCGCACACCGCTCGGGCGACCGTGGTCTTCCCGCACCCTGCGCCCCCGCAGAGGATCATGTTCGGAATCTCGCCCGACCTGACGATGTCGGTGAAGGTGTCGGTCAGCGACTCGGGGAGTACGCAGTCGGACACCTTCTGTGGGCGGTACTTCTCAACGAGGAGGTCGTTCATTGCATCACATCCATGAGGCTCATCGGTGCCTCGTCGGAGATTCGTTCGGTTGCGATCTTGATGTAGTCGGGGTTCAGTTCAGTCCCGATGAAGTTCCTGCCGTGATTGAGGGACACAACACAAGTCGTTCCCGATCCCGTGAAGGGGTCTAGGACGGTTCCGCCTTCAGGGCATCCTGCTAGGACGCAGGGTTCGATCAAGTCCTTTGGGAAGGTGGCAAAGTGTGCGCCACGGAATGGCTTCGTGGTCACAGTCCATACAGTTCGCTTGTTTCTCTTTCCATCCGAAGCCCATACACGATCAGGATCAAGAGCAGGATCTCTTGCTCCCTTTTCCTTTGGTTGCGTGACCTTCTTATTTCCTGGCGAATGCGGCACACCAACAGCATCTTCTTTGATGGCATCGTGGTTGTAGTAGTATTGAGCCTTCTTTGAAAGCATAAAGATATACTCGTGAGCCTTGGTGCAGCGGTCGGTCACAGCCTCGGGCATCGGATTCGGCTTGTGCCATATGATGTCCTGCCGCAAATACCAACCGTCAGCCTGTAGCGCAAAGGCTACACGCCAAGGGATGCCGACGAGGTCTTTGGGCTTGACTCCTTCGGGGGCTGCACCCAAGCCACCTCGCTTATTGACTTTCGGTATGTTGTCCCTACCATCGGAAAGATCACTAGCGGGACGGTTTCCCCACATCGACTCGACAGGGTCTTTGCGGGAAAGGGTGTTGCTCCAATAGGAATCCCCAAGGTTCAGCCACACCGTTCCATCGTCACGCAGGACTCGACGCACCTCACGGAACACCTTGACCATATTGCCGACGAACTCGTCGGGTGTCTTCTCGGCACCCAACTGATCGTCGTGACCGTAATCACGCAGTCCCCAATAAGGAGGCGAAGTGACGCAGGTGTGGACGCAGCCGTCAGCCAAGGTCTTCATGCCTTCGATACAGTCCCCTTCGATGATCCTGTAGCGGTGGTCTTCCATGCTCAAGCCTTTCCGTTGCCTTCGGCTTCCATGGCGACCCAATACAACACGGCACCGCTGAACTTGGCGACACGCTTCTCGGCGATGTCCACCATGTAGTCGCTCGGGATCATCTTGAGGTTCTCGACCTTGAACCATGCACGGAACGACTCGGGATGCTCGTTGCAGTCCACCATGAGCGTCCAACTGTGGGCGGTCGGGTCTTTCTTGTCGCAGATACGGATGCAGATACCCTCGCCGCAAGCCTCCACGCACATGTCGGGAGCCTGAAGCACGGACGCTGCCTTGAGGATGGCGGCGAAGTCGTCCTTGCGGAGGCTGAACGACACCACCGTCTTCGGCATGTTGATCTTCTTGTCAGCCTTGATGAGGAGTTGCGGGTCGCTGAAGAAGTACTTCACCGATGCCTTGCTCTTGTCGCTGATCACGACATGGTTCTCGTCGAACTCGAACTCGGGTTCTTTGAAGATGCTGATCACGGACAGGAACTTGCTCATGTCCCAAATGCCGAACTCCCTGTCGAAGTTTTCGGTGATCTCCGCCTCGGCGAGGACGGTCATCGACGGGGACACCGTGAAGAGCGTGTTTCCCGCCTTGACATGAAGATTGCTGTTGATAGAAGCGAAGTTCTTGAGGATGGCGAGGGTTTCGGGGCTGATCTTGGTCTTCGTTGCGGTGGTCATGGTTTTGTCCTTTTGGTCTTGACTATAGATCGACCCGAAGGCACCCTCTTTGAGGGCTTCGGTGCAACCTTCTCCAAAATAGTGTTCATCTCGGACTCCCACGGATAGTGCCTGAGGCAGTCCCTCGCCCGCTTGCGCACGGGTGCGGGTACACGGGGGGTCTTTGCGGGGGACATGAGGTCTAGGAGGAAGTTCCTAGTATTGATGAGGCTATAGACCTGCTCGTGAGGTAGGGTCATGTTTCCTCCAAAAGGAAAGGGAGGGAGGAACTTGCGCTCCTCCCTCCCCCGTGGTGAGAAAGAACTAGGTCAACGCTTGGTCTTCATTGAGTCGATCTGATCCCTCAGTCGTTCGATCTCACGATACCACTCATCACGCTGTGTGGTGAAGTCGGACTCCATCTCCGACTTCATCTCGTCGATGTGGCGGTAGATGCGTTCCTCACAGTCGATCCTGTACTTGTAGTCATCATCGAACTTCCTGTTGATCGTGTCAAGTTCGTTCTGACGGTCGGCTGCGGCATCGTGATCCGCAGACATCCTGACGATGTTGGTGATCACGAAGGCACAGGCGAGGAAGACAAGTCCGATGGATGAGGCGACGATGCCGTTTGCCGTCTTGTCGTTCAGGATCATCCACACGCCGCCCGAAGCCCCGAGGATGCCGATGATGGACAGGGTGGCGGCGACGAACGAGGCGGTGCGCCTCCACGGGTGGCTTTCGCTGACGAGGATGTAGGACATAGGATACCTTTCAGATGACGGTGAGGGAGCAGTAGGCGGTTGACGGCTTCTCCCTGTAGTAGCCGAAGATGAGGAGATGTCGGCGGCTCAACTTGCCGCCTTTGACGATGATCCCGTACTTGACGATCCTCCTACCGAGGGTGATCTGCCATCCGTTTGACACGGCGAACGAGATTATCTTTCCCTTCATCCCTGAAGTGATATCGCCCCTGAACAGGTATCCTTTTATCGAGCCACCCCAAACATTCGACTCTTTCATCAAGTCGATGATTTGAAACAGTTCCACAAATCCCTTACTATCGGACTTTCCAGCAGAACCCAACTTGGAGGACAACAGAGCCTTCATTTCTCCCGTGGGAGCGCATCTCTTGGTGCGGCAACGGAAAGCCCTAGCCTTGTTGGTCAGGCTCTTCTTCGCCACTTCAGATCCTTGACCTCTTCGCCTTGGTAAGAGCAGCCTTGGCTGCGGGGGTCTGTAGGAGGATCTCCGCCTCGGCGAGCGCCTGTATCAGGTGAGTGGTCTGATCAGGAGAACCCCCGACTTCGATCAGCCGCATCGACCGAGCCAAGTCGATCATGGGCATCCTCCCCGACTCCACCTTCGCTGCCATTTCTTTGAGCCTCCTGCCGATCTCCGCATACCCGACCCTCATCGACAGGGTTCCCCAACCCTTGATAACCACCTGAGGGTCGTTCGGGTCTGATATGTCGATGTAGTTGAGCGCCTTCGATCCCGCTACTGCGGGGATCGTGGTGATCCTGCTGACTGTCTTGTTTTCAAACACCATCTTCCTTGCGCTGCTTTCGAGGGTCATGTCCGTATTTATGGGATGTCGGCTTCCTCTTCCTCAACCCTGCGGTACTGAAGGGGGACGCAGCATTCGCCGCAGAGGGTCTTGAGCCATCCTCCCTTGCCCACGGCACTCCTTGACAGGAAGCCCACCTCTCCGCACACCTCGCACACGCCCGAGGACATCTTCTCGACCATCCTGATAACCCCCTCGGTTCGATGGTTGCCGTTCTCGGAATAGATGCGGAGGGATGCGAACTTCTCCTTCATCTGCACGATGCGGAACGGGGTGTCTTCGTTCAACAGGGAGGGATCCCTGTCGATCTCTGCATTCAGGGCGGCGGCAAGCATCTCTATCAGGTTGTCCCACCCGTAGCCAAATTCCCAACAAACAGTTCCGATAGATCGGTCGGGATTGACGGTGCGGGTGCCGCCGCCGCCGCCGAAGACTGTGGGGAACTTCGCTTCGATGGCTTCCCTGCGTTTTTCCTTGCCTCGGGCGATGTCCTCGTGGAGACGCTCGACCTGTGCGTGGACTCGACCTTCTGCATCTCCGTCAGCCAACCGTCCTTCTTCTTGAACGGAATCGGGGCGTACACCGTCCCCGACCCGATCCTCTTCGATATCTCGTTGAGCCACTTGGCATCCGCCTGTGCCGCCTTCTCGTTGGCATACACCGCCGCAACACCGTGCCGAACCACAAGAAGACCCCTGTCCTCCTTGCCGTTGGTTAGTCTGATCGCATACATCGGCGGTCTCCTTCGTCTTCTTGATGGTGCGCCCGATCTTCGCCCGTGCGCTCTTGGTCAGTCTCACCGTGACCAACACGGTGGCGTTTCCGTCTTCTCCGTTGACGGGAGTCACGGAAGTGATCTCTCCCATGTCATAGAACCAACCTCCGATGAAGTAGAACGGTCCCCCCTCGAAGTCGAACATTCCCTCCCCACTACGAACGAAGTCGGATTTCCCCGACACCTTGAAGATGCCACGCCTCCTGTCTAGGAGGATGACACTGCGGGGACTGTGGTATCGACTCTTTACGGTGAAGGAATAATTGGGCTGCATCTAATGAGCGTCACGGCGGTATTTAGTCCACGAGGAACCGCTTCATGTCCTCAAGGTCCTTGCGGGCATCGGAGATCACCTTCTGACAGGCATCGGCATAGCCTTGGGAGTACTCCTCCCAATAGACCTTGCTGTCGCTTGTGGCGGAACCCCATGCCGATGGCTGTCGGCTCGGCTTGCCCTCGGTGCGGTCGTTCCACCCGTCCTTGTAGCCCTGTCCCTTGGTGTAGTTTCCGTTGTTCATGTGGTCACCTTCTTTTCCATGAATCCCAACTTCTTGAGCGTGGCAATCGTGGTGGCGGCATTCTTATGATGGATGGGGATCCCTCCCGCCGCCTTCCACTCGTCGATGTTCTGCTTCAAATCGTCGATGAGGATGTTCGGAGTCCCGTCCTCCTGCACGGCGTAGTCCTTCTTCCTGCTGCGATGGGGGATATGGATCTTCTCGGGCATGGGTCGCATCTCCCGCTTGATCCATATCATCTTGTCTTCCTTGCTCGTCGGTTGCCACGAGTTCGTATGGGCGGAAAGGATGTGCGCCCCGAACCCCGAGATGTACCTCCACAGTTGCTTGCCGTCATCCATCCACGGGAGTTTGGCGAAGATCCTCGGATGCTCCTTGTCGAACTTTGCCTTGTTCGCCTCCAAGTAGTCCTCGAAGTCCGCCGCATCGCAGCGAGGCTTCCCGTCAGCGGTGCATATTCCACCCACGATGTCAACGAGGACACCGTCCATGTCGCAGTAGATCTGACCCCTGCGGCTCTCCGATAACAGATGTTCGTTGAATCCGTTCATGGAGTTATTTAGAGACTGCCCACCTTGTGGGGCTTAATCCAGACCATCTTGCGCTGCATCCGACCCGTGCCGTGAGCCTGTCGGCGGAAGTGACCCCGCCGCCAATGAAGCCTGACACCCCTACCGCCCTCCCCATCGGAATCATCCGAAACGGATGTCCTCTCCGACAGGTCAAGCATCCTCGGGGACCACAGTTCCTTCTGTTGCTTCCTCCTGCCCTTGCCTTCATGGAAGGGACGGAGGAGGGAGCCGCCGACAACGACCGTCTCGTTCGGTGCGTTCATGGCGCAAAGGATTTTCCATACGAGACGGACGGTGGAGTTGATCTGCCTTTTGTCCTCGTCGAGCCTCGACCTGTCGATTGAGAGTTCGTATTCCTCACGGTAGAACTCCGTGGGATTCTCCATAATGAACTTGTCTCCATGCTCACGAATCTGATCGCCGTAGGTGCCACCGCACGGGTAGTGGGCATAGGAAGTCGTGCCATCATCGTAGACGCTCGTGACGATGTACGACTTGCCGTACTTCACATGGTTAGCACGGGTCACGGTCAGCATGGTGACGAAGGAGGTCTTGTTGAATACCCCACACGCCTCGGCGTACCTGATGTCCCTCGGCAGGACGAAGAGCATCGCCTCGTGAGGCCAATTCAGTTCCTCCATCGGGATGGTGTCCTCGACATCGGTTCGGTCGAGGGCTTCGATCAGTTCCTTCGTGACGAAGTAGGTGGGTGCTTCATGGTCGAGCAGCGTCTTGTGGGTGACGCTGAACATATGCACCTCACGCTGCACCTCCTCGGTGGTGAACACCGAGAACCTCGGATCGTCCTTCTTGTCTCCGAACATCTTCTGAGACAAAGCCTTCATCGTGCTGATCGCCCACCAATGCTTCGGGCTGTTGTAGTTTCCTGGGGGTGAGATTCGGCGAGGGACCACCTCGTCCTCCCAACCATCGCCGAGCAGTTCGCTCAACTTGGCTGCGGAATCCCCGATGGAGTTGAAGGAGTAGATGCCGTTCTTGAGGTGGTTGAACTCGTCCATTGTTCCTCCGATGCGAACGCCCCCGACAGGACTCGAACCTGTGACCTGATCTTTAGGAAAGACCTGCGCTATCCATCTACGCTACAAGGGCTGAAATTTAGTTGTCGGGCTTCCATGAGATGACCGATGGGATGGTGAAGGATCGCCAATCGTCCTTCTCGACATCCCACACGGCGACCATCGACTCGGGTCTCTTCTTCTTTGGTGGGGGAACGGAACCCTCGGGAACCTCGGGTCTCGGAGGAAGGTGGTTCTCGGACAGGGTGCAGCGCATGGTGCGCTCCGTTCCATCACCCTTCACGAACACGACCGTGACGATGCCCTTCTTCAGAGCATCGACCATCTCGGTTCGGAGAGTCATTTGCTGTTCAGTCAGAATAGGCATCGTAAAGAAACGATACCTTACGATTCACACGGTGTCAAGCGGATTCTGCGGAGGATCGTCGTTATCGTCCCTGTCCGTGTCCTGCCATTCCCCCTTCAAGTCGGCACCGAAGTTCTTGTACCACTCCTTGCCCCCCGTCTTGGGATTCTTCTTCTTGTAGTCCACCCACCCGATGTATCCCTTCGGATCGTCCTGATCTGTGTCTTTCGGCATGGAGAACATGTCGGAGATCATCTTGTCGAGGATTTCCTTTGCGAGGTCGTTGTCGATGATGAAGTAGTGGGCGGGGATGTCGCTGTCGATTTTGGCGATCTTTCCTATCTCCTTCTGCGAAGGCTTGTCCTTCCGACCGACTTCACGCTCACGCCGCTCATGCTCCGCCTTCATCACTTCGGTGATCTGCCATCGGATGACGGCGATCCTGTCGAGACGGACTATCCCCGACTCCTTGCCACTCCTCTCCATCTCGGCGAGAGAAGACTCCAACCCGAGGAGGCAGTCCATCAGGTGCTGATTCTCACGCAGGAGAGCGATGTTTTGCAGGAGCAGGGAACTCGTGAGGGACTTGTCCATGTGTTCTCTTATCGACCTGTGGGAGAGGTGGGAGGGGTGAACTTTAGCAGATTTTGCCCATGCGGTGATCAATTCCGCAAGATGTACTGATCCAGTTTCAGTCCTAGAATATTTGCGACTGCCTGTGAGAGGGTGGGGATGTACTGATCTAGTGAGAGACCGAGTGCCTCCGCCGTGTCCTTGTGGATCGGAACCAATGGGGGGAACTTATTACGGTACTCACGCTTGATCGTCTCGACGGGGAGTCCCTTCTCAAGGCTCGCCGAGATGAACTTCTCCGCACGGGCGAAGTCCGACATGATCTTCTTGATGACCTCGCTCTGCGCCTTGTCGGGGGTGGTGTTAGGCGGAGGTGTCATGGTTTCGATGTACGACCGTATTGCCATGAGGGCTTCACGGTTTATCGACCCTTCCCCCGCTTTCTTCACTCGGAAGTACTTGAAGTCTCTGAACACGGGATACTTGAGGGGTTGGTTGATCGTGAACTCCCTGCCATCCATCATTCGGTACGAACCCACCTCGTACTGCACCTGACCCTCGCCGCCACCGAGGATGACTGCGATGTCGCCGTTGATGCCGAACTTACTGTACTGCTTGAAGATGATGTCCTGCATCGTCCCGCTTGCGCCCTTATGGGACGAGAAGAGGATGTCGCTGTCAACGACACGACCACGGGTGAGGTTTTGCCTCATGGCGATCTTGTAGTTCGTCAGGATCCACACGACATGGATGTTCTGCGGCTTGTATCCCGCCAAGTTGAGCAGTTGACCGATCCCCGCATCACCGCCGACATTGCCCACGACCTGACCCATGTCCCTCAGGGTCAGGTCGAACATGACATTCGGCAGTTCCGACCTGTTCGGATCGGCGAAGAACATGATCTGCTGCTTCTGATCGACATTGAAACCCTTGAGGAGATCCTTCATCGTGGACACTCCCTCGGGATCCTTGAAGTCGATGTCCTTCCACAACTTCGGATCGGTGATGTTCGTAGGATTCGGTCCCGCCGACAAACCGAGTTTCTGCATAGCGAGGTGCATCCGCCTTGCGTCGGACGGCTTCCTGCTGTTCAGGTCCTGTATCGCACGGATGATGTCCTTTACCGAAGAGGACTCCACCTTGGCATCGGGATTCTTCTTGAGCCTCTCCCTGATGGAGATGAGGGTGTCCTTCAAGGCATCGACACTGAACACCTTGAACTTCTCACCCTGCATGAAGTTGGCGATGGCGAACGACTTGCCCGATGCCATTCCTCCAGCGACGATGACCGCCTGACCGTAGTTCGATCCCTTCCCGAGGACGAGGAGTTTCTCCTCAAGGTAGCGTTCGATCTCCTCGGCGAGCATGGACTGCTCGACAATGTCCTGTTCCTGCCTGAAGTCGAAGTAGTTCTTCATTCTCATATCCGTGTGCTTATGGTGTTCTTCTGTGGTGAGTGCGGTGCCATGACGGTGTTGTTGGCTAGAGCCTTTGTCTTCGGCTTGCCTTGCCTCTTCTTCATGTCATATCTAACGATGAAATCGTCCATTCCCTTCTTGAAGGCGAACCAATCCTTGCCACGGTTGATGATTCGATCTTCCATGTCAGACGGGGAGTTTGGGTTCGGATGCCATGAAGTTCTGCTTCTTCATCGCCGTGGTGACGACGAGAGACATCTCCCTGCTGCTCGGGTTCCAATCAAGAACGAAGGGGATGTTGAGATGCTGCTTGCTGATGTCGAGGATGATCGCCCTCCAATTCGTCGGGTGATCCCTGATCTTCTGTCCGTACTTGACGAATGTCTTGCGGAAGGCATCCTGCAACTCGGGGATGCTCACCATGCCGCCGTATCCACGGCTTCCGTTGATGCGCTCCCACATGTGCTTGGTGAAGGTGATGTCGAGACCCACCTGTGCGAACATGGCATCCAGCATCGACTCCAACTTCTTGAGGTCGTTCCACTCCACGGATTGATGCTCGCCCGTGGGCGCAGGTGCGCCCGTGCGTACCCCCGTGCCCGTGCGTGGATGCCTGTAGGAGAACGCCTCCCTGACTTGCCCCTTCAGCACGGAGACTATGTCGAGGGGAACCTTGATCCTCTTCCTTCCCATCCTCCTCGGGTCGGAGATCATGTTCTCCTCAAGATTCTCGTCTATCTCCCAAGGTCCGTAGTGTTTCGTGGAGAGCATCCTCTTACGCATCTGATCGAAGGTGTAGCGGAAGTACGCTCCCTTCTCGTTCGGCTTGATGTTGCCTATTGCGTAGTAGATGACCTTGTCCATGCTGATCCTTTTCCCGTTCGAGTGGTCGTACACGGTCTCCCCGTCCTCGACCCATGCGTGGGAGAACCTTCGTTCCTTTGCGGCACCCTGACCATGGACGAGGGCATGGACCATCACGATCTTCCCCGACTTGGCATCGGCTTTCTTCATCGGAGTTCCGCCGCTCTGTCCCAACTGCGCTAGGAGCATGAGCAGGTTGGCGGCGGCGACCATACAGTCCCCGTCACCCTTGTTCTTCGCCTCGACAATGAACTGATCGAAAGTCTTCATAAAGGATATTTAGGCAAAAGGACAGGGAGGGAACCCAAGGCTCCCTCCCTGTGTGCTGCCAAGGTGAAGGTCACTTGGTCATGGTGCAGAATGTGGTGTGAAGGGCGTTCCACGCCGTGGTGAGTCCGTTCAGGGCGAACGGAAGCACGGCGAGGAACAGAACCGCATGGACGGGGTTCTTCCAACAGAAACCGCAGCCCATAATGGGGCAGTTGCTCTTGCTGTTCATCTCTCTTCCCTCCTTTCTGTCGTGTACGGGAAAGTACATATCAGAACTTGATGCTGAGTCCGATACTGACCACGATGTCAACCTCGGTGGTCGAGACATCCTGCGAGAGCGGGAACTGAACCCCACCGTCGAGAGTGATCGAATCGTTGATCTTCAGGGCGGCAGCGGGTCCGACGAAGATTTGGTTTTCCTCGGACTGAATGTAGTAGAGTTGGGTCAGGTCGGCTCCCACCGTCAGGTTGCCCCACGAGTGCGACAGAAGCGTACCGAGGGCGAGGATGTCCGAATCGGTGCTAGTGCCGAGCCACGGGGTGTACGCCTCGCTGCCGACGAAGCGGTACTCGGCGGTCTGCATGAAGTCGAAGTCACCCAACTTTGCCGAGAACTTGCCCGTGAAGAACGGATTGATGTTGGTCGAGTCGAACTCCTCGTCACCCACGGGGAGGTACACGCCGCCACCGAGTCCGAGGTTCCAACCATCGCCCTTGAAGGCGTTGAAGTCGCCGCCGACCTTGAGGTCGCCGACATTCGTGTCGCCGTCACCGTTGTAGACGGGGAGCGACAGCGAGAGGGTGCCGCCGTTGTCGAGGGCGAGGGCGAAGGTGGTGTTGAACGAGAGCAGGGTGTCGTCGCTCTCGTAGTTGAAGTAGGTGAAGTCCTCCGTCACCGACCACTTGGTCTGTGACGAGATTGCCGCCTCTGCTTGGGGGACATCGGTTCCCTCTGCATGTGCTGCGGCGGCGATGGTGGTGGCGAGTGCGAGTCCTGTGATTGTCTGTCGAATCATCTGTCTTTGCTCCTAATGTTGTCCCCTCCGATTGAGGGGGGTGCGTCTACTTATGGAGGATATCGCCTCGGTCGGGTCGGTTCTGTGGGTCAAGCCAAAAGGTTGGAAATGAAAACCCCCTCCGTTGTGTGGCAGGGGGTTTCCTATCTTATTCAGTTGGTTCGTTCAACTTGCGTAGGGCATTCCCTCTTCGTCGCCCTTGGCGGAGAGGAACTCACGCCATGCCCTTTCAGCCTCGGCTCCCGTGTAGAAATTCGGACCAATCGGGAAGTACAGGACTTCCTCGCCCTTCTTGAACGGCTTGCCGTAGGCATCGACCCCTGCGTACTTCGCCGTGATCCATCGGGGACTGCCTGAGTGCGAAGACGAGCGAACCCTCCCACGGCGGTGGTACTCGTTGACCATCTCCTCATCCTGATCGACCGATTCCAAGTGCGGGATGGCGATGCCGTGGTGCTTCAGGATCTTGAATCCTCTGTCCCGCATCTCGTCCATCGCTTCCTTCTCCGTGTCGAAGAAGGTGGCTTGCACGATCTGATTGATATTTGATGTCTTACCCATCTTCTCAAGTTGTACGAACTTCTTCTCGCCCCACTCGCTGGTGGCAACGATGGACTCGTTGTTCGGCTTGGTTCCCACGGCGAGAACCTTCTTCACCTTGTAGTCAGCCATCTCCTTCGGGGTGATCAACTTCGGCTTCACCGATTCGTTGATATCGTCGCCGATACCTTCAGCAACTGTGAGAACTTTCATAGGCGTATTTTTACGCTCATAATTTACAACTTTGTAAATCTCTACTGTTATTTTCTTGGCTTTTGGGTTTCCCTTTTTCAGATAGGCAAACATTGCTTTGGCGTAATGCTCTGCTTCTTGCATTGTTGGAGCCGTTTGCGCTCCTCCTGGCTGATTGTCCACAGTTCCTTCAACCGCATAGTAGTCGCTGCCTTCTGTGATGGTGTCTCCATCAACCTCGACGGACTCGAAGACCCACTTCACGGGGATACCGCCTTTGACTACCAATTGCGCCTTGGACTGCTCGACATCCTTGAACGAGATGTTGCCGCTGAAGTTGCCGCTCGGCATCTTGTCCACGGGCTTCCATCCCCTCCTGCCCATCTCGTCCACGACATCCTTAATCGAAGTGCCGTACTTGATGTTCCACTCACGACCCTCATGGAAATCGACGGACTCCAATCCCTCACCCACCATCCTGTAGCCATAGGCATCCATCCACATTGCAACAGCCTTCAGCAGTTTTCCAGCGGCGAACCTAATTCTACTTGATTGAATGACTCTCGTTTCATTGCTAGGCCAAGCGTGAGCCTTGAGTTCAGGATGCCCAGAAACCTCCGTATGAAAGTATACGCTGTGCGGAACAACGCTCGTCTTGGTGTTTTTCCTGTAGGGCTTTTCAATGAAGCCGACTTCCTTTGCAAACCCCTGCACCCTGATGAACCATCCCGAAATGCTCCCCTCCACGAATGGAGTGAATTGGTACTTGCCAACGAATTTTGGGGTTCCTGTTGAAGTTTTGTATGGGGCTTCCGTCAGTCCCTCGACCTCTTCCTTGACGGGCTTGCCTGTCTCGGCATGCTTCCGTGCCGCCCTTTCGGTGCGGTACACGGCGATCACCTTGCCCTTGCCATCGACCACAGCCTTGCCCTTCGGATTGGTGAGATCCGTGTGGAGACCATGATCTTCCTCGCTCACATCCACGAAGCCCTCGGTGATCGTTTCGGTCTCCTCGGTGATGCCATGCTTCTTCATGTACGCCGCCATATCGAAATCCGAACCTGCGACACCCCCCGAGCGATATCCTCCATAAGGCTTAGTCCAAATCAGAGCATCAATCTCCCGTAATGTGTCGATCAACTTCTTCAGGGGGACGGGAAACTGTTTGAATTGCTTGTTGAAGAGATTGGCAATTACTTTCAACAGTTGCCTCATCTCCATAGCCTCGGTGATCGTTTCGGTCTCCTCGGAGAACCACTCGTAGAGGTCGGTGCCGTCGAGGTCGAGCGACTCACCACGGACCATCGTGAGGTCGAGGGTTACGATGGCGGCTGTTCCCGTGGGAACCTTGATCTTGTCGAACTGAGTGGCAACGCTCGCCACGGAGTCCATGCTCCTTCGGCGGGCGATCCCGTTGAAGGCGATCACGAAGTCCCTAGCCTTCGCAGCGTTGGCGAAGTAGATCTTCATAACCTTGCCCTCGGTCTTCATGTGGACGATCCCACGCTCGAAGCCCATCTTGCCGAGGAGTTCACGGAACTTCGACTCGAACTGATGCTTGCCCCAACCGAAGATGGTCGGAGCCGCCTCACCTCCCATGAGGGCGGGTGCCTCGGTGACCTCGACCTCCTCGGAGACGGTCTTGCCGTTCATGGTCGTCTTCACCGCATCCCCGCCACGGAACTGATGTCCGTTCGCCGCCTCCGCCATCTGTTCGGGGACGGAGATATTGGCACCGCCATACTTGGCGGCTTCTGCGAGGATCTTGCGCTGATAGTGGTTGAGCATTCGGTTAACTCCCTAATCGGGTATTTAGCCATGAAGAAACCCCCCTCGGTTGCGAGGGGGGTCGGACGAGAGATGCTATCTCTCGTGAGGCTTCAAGGAAAGGGTGGGAAACCGCTACCAACCACCCACGACATCCTTACGAGATGCCTTGCCCGTGAACATAGCCCGCTAGCGCAGCGTCACGGTGGTTTGCTGTATCTATCGCCCCGTGGGTGGGGAAACTTTATCCTAGATCACTTCGATTTCGATCTTCGACGGTCGGTACGCCACCCTGAGGTCGTGGATCACTTCCTCGGGCTTCGCATCCTTTCTGAGATGCTTCATGGTCCAACCGCTAGGCGGACCCTGCATGAACACCCGATGTTCAGCACCAACGAGGTTCTTCTTGTCCTTGCTGAAGTAGACTTGCAGGACTCCCCCCACCAACATGGCGACCATCCACATCCCCGCCACCTTGTTGGGGATGCCGAACATCTCGTCGATGGATCCGCCGCTCGACCTCCCCGCATCCGCCATGAACTCTCGGTACGACTTCATCGGATCACGACCTTTGCATTACCTAGAGCCTGATCCAACTTGCTCTCCACGACCAAGTGGTTCCGACCACGCTCCATCTCCTGACGGATTTCGATGATCGCAGCATGGAGGGACGCATATCGGGCTAGTTCCGTGACGATCCTGCGCTCGGCGGAGAACATCCTGTCACGCACCTGTGCGGATGTCCGCTCGGGGGCATGGGTGGGTGCGGGTGCGCTCGGGCGCACGGGAGACTGCTCCATGACCACCCTCTGCTGCGGCTTTTCCTGCGGGACAACCTTGTCCTTCTTGCCTCCGCCGATGATGCCCATCGCCTGTGAGATGATGTCAGACATTCTCTTTCCTCTTCCTTTCGGCGCAGTCCCTTAGGTTGGACTTGCGGTTCATATCCTTGATGTGAAGTTCTTGCTTGTGCTGCCTCATGCTGCGAACCTTGAATCCACCCTTGCCATGACTACCTCCTAGAGTTTTGCATACGGCTTCCTGACATCCAACCGACCCGCCTGAAGGTCGCCCGCCACCTTGATGTGCTGACCCTTGGTAGCGTCGATGACGGGCATCTGATTCCTCGGAACCCCGCTAGGGGGTTTCGTTGCACTCAACTTGGACAGCCTCTGCTTCAGCACAGCCTCGCCGCCGATGGAGGCAAGCCATGCACGACCCTTCTCTACCGTCCAAAACCTCTGATCCATCGACTTGCCGAGAAGGACGCAGTCGAGGGCATCCTCGATGGTCGCCGTGAAGATGTCGGTGTCGGTGCCGCCGAAATCGCCCCCCCGTTTCCCGTCGTTCATCGCATCGCCCGCAGCACGGAGAACGGGAATGAGGTCACCGATCTTCAGGTTGACACGGATAGCCACCACGGTCGCAGAAGGATCGTTGAACATCGTCGCAGCCCAACGGTGGTGACCGTCGAGGATGTAGTTGTCCGAACTGACGATGCTGCCGAGATTTCCGCCATGCACACCAATGATCGCCATCCCAAGGCTCTTGCCGAGATAGATGGCGGACTGCGAGGGCTTCATCGAACTTGCGGGAAACGATGCCTGCATCTCGATGGCGAACTTGTCGTCCTGTACACTGCCATCCTTCAATCCCTTGACCATGAACTTCTCCGCAGCGGCGGCGGGGAGTGGATTTGGGAACTCCGACTTCTGAATGACATGTGTGGGGAATTCCTCGTTCATTGGGAAATGCTCCCTGCTGATCCGCCTCGCCTCCTCAATCCTGACTCGTTGGTAGTGGTACATAGCGGCTGTATTTAGGAAAAGAAATCCCCCACAGGCAAAGCCCGCAGGGGGTCGTAAGATGAATCTCGGTTGTTCGCTACGCCGCCCGAAGCAGCCTGTCGGTCAGTCCCACGGTTTTGTCTATTCGGTTGAGGGTCTCCCTCTTGCCGACGAGAACGACAAGTTCGACGATGGGAAGCCTGATGCCCATCCCCGACAGGGCGATGCGGAGCGGATCGGCGACAGCCCGAAGGTTGCCATCCGCTTCCGTTGCCGCATAGTCGGCGAGTCTAGCGGAAAGGACGGATTCCGTCCACGGATCCACCGTGGAGAGGATGTCCCTGACCCTGCGGAGGTGTTGTAGTCCGTTCATCGGGTTCACCTCACGCTCGGGGAGCGCCGAAGATCACTTGGTACCGCTCGACATACCGCTTCTTCGCCTCTTCGATCACGAGGGCTTCGTCCACGGTTCCTGTCGGCTCGACATTCACCCGTTGCATCCAATGGGTCATACCCGCAGCGTCCTTGATCCCGACTCGGGGACCGAACTTGCCAACACCCATCCAAATCACCGTGCCGACCGTACCGATGGGAACCTTGCGTCCCTTCACGACCTTGACCTCGGTTCCCTTGGCAAGGTTCTTCATCCGATCCTCGGTCAGTTTCTTGCGGACATCAGCGACGAGGTTGATGACCGCCTCGGTTCGGATCTCCTCGGCGGTGGAGGCATCGACCGTGGGGATCAACATGACCGTCCCCTCCCACCACATGGTGAGGCTGTCCTTGCGACCGAGAAGCCCCTTCAGAGCCTCCTCGGCGAGGCGCACCGTCTGTCGGTCGGGGGATGCCGAGGTTCCTCCGCCGAGGCTCATCTGTGCGAGGATGATCTTCGCACCCACCACACCCACATTCTTGCGGTATGCGTGGTAGGCGAACGAGATCGTCGGGTGTGCGCTTTCCGAGTAGTCGCTCGACATGGGTCGATGCCAGACGGTCTCGACCTTCGGCATTCCGACCCACAGGATCTTGAGATCCTTGTCCCCTGTCAGGGCGGAAACCACCCCGTCGATGAGTTGCTTGCCGATGACCTCGACCGTGAAGGCCAGACCTTGGATCTCAATCGGATGGTGGGAGTTCTCTCCCTGAACGGGCGGGGTCGGGAGGAAGGTTTGGGTTTGGTTGGAGAGTGTAGTCATGTTCGGTTTTCCCTTCACTAATAAGGTGACATATAGAACCGAGAAGTCAAGTAAAAAGAACAACCCCCTCGTGATAAGGGGGTTGTCCGAGAACCTCGACCGATGCGGGATACGAAGCCACATCAGATCGTCCCGAAGTTCTCTGCCATCCAAACGCCGCTGGCTCGGTGTGGTTGCTGATAGTCACCGAGGAGCACGAAATGGACAAACACAACATACTTCCAAAACTACGCTTGTCAACCACAGCGGTTGATTTTGGGAACATGGCAGTTCGGCGTGTGAGGTCTGTAGCAAGCGAACAGGCTCTCCTTGCGGAGAGCCTGTTGCGTTGGGGAGGCGTAGGGTCAGCGGGTGGGACGCTTCCTCTTCGGCTTGCGCTTCGGAGTCGGGATGGGGGACTCCGTCTTGGCACGGACGGCGAGGTAGTTCTTGTAGCCGTTGCGGCGGAGCGAGTTGCGGCGGTAGCGGTGGCGGTCGGGAGTCTCCGTAATGCTCACACGGTCATCCCACTCGAACCTTCGCTTGGTGCCGTTGTCGAAGGTCACCATCACGCTGCACAACTCCGAGCGGGAGATGCGCATCACATGAATGTTCGGTGCGCCCCGCATGAGGAACTCGTCGCCCTCCATGAGGTTCTGTGCAGCGATGCGGCTGCGGTTCCTGATCCTGACATTCCTGCCGTTGGTCGTCATTGTTGGCATGACTTACCCTTTCCTGTTATCGGTCGCTTCCACAGGCTGAACCGTTGCATGAATACCCGATTCCTCGGGGTTGTGGTTAATTGCTTCCTCGCCGACCGAGGGGGAGTGTTCCGCAAGGGGAGTCGCAGATTGGCTCTGGCTCTTCCATGCGTTGTACTCGTCCCATGCCGCCGTCATCCTGAACTGTCCCCTTCGGAGGGACTTGTAGGGACGGTCGGCGGTCTGATTGTAGGTCAACCATGCAGGCCATCGGATGACATATCCGAGTGAACCCTTCTCTCCCTTGCGCTTCTCGACGAACTCCACGAGGGTCTGTCGGGATGCGTAGTCAGGTTGCCCATGTTCCACCTCGAAGGCGGCGAGGAAGTTGAACTGACGGAGTCGTAGCATTGACAATACTTCATGCGATCCCCGTCAGGTCGGGGGAGATACCGTGTAGTTGCCCGATGATGAAATCTTCTTCCGCCACCACTCGGGTGCGATGACGGATAGCCTCACTCCTCCTCCCCTTCCGTACACGAAGGCTATCTTGTCGCCGTAGTGTTCATCAAGCCTTCGCTTGATGACGGGGGAGCATGTTCCGTGTTGGGCTGCAAGAACCTTGAGCCTCACCGTCTCTCCCTTCATCAGGGACTCGGTGATCTCGGTGAAGTTCATGTCGATGTTTTTCCGAGGACGGGGCATAGCGATCTACCTTGTGAGCGTAGTTGATCGTTGTATTCTTATCGGCGGCACCAACCACTTTTATAGCCGATAAGTCTGAAAATTCAGTCAGATTCTAAAGATCCTGCCGACGACCCACACCACGAGGAGAATGGGCGACATTGCTACCACCACGATGATCGCCGCCATGACGGACACGGCGATCCATCCGATGAAGCCGCCGAGGGACCACATCGCTCCCGTCCCCAAGAAGTAGATGCCGCTTCCGAGGAAGCAGATCAGCAGGATCGTCTTGAGGACTTTCGATAGCATTCACGAAGGATACGACAGCAAACCCATCAGTCAAGGGGTTTGCCATCGTATCTTTTCTTTTGACTCAAGCCCGAGGCTTTGTGTTACCGTCCGTGGTCGGTGGCGGGGACTGCACCACGGACGAGGTCAGTACCGTGGGGTTCGTCGGGATCGTGTAGCCACCCCATGCATTCATAAGGATGGATATGTCAACGCCATCCACCTTGCCGTTACCATCCATGTCCTCGAACATGGGCTTGGTGTTGCCCCACCTCGACAGGATTTGGGCGAGGTCGGCTGAATCGACCTTGCCGTCCTGATTGATGTCTTCCTTCTTTGCGGACAACTTGACATGCTCAAGGGGGTAGTTGAACGGTGTGAGGATCGACTTCAGTCGGTCGAAGGTTGCATGGTTCACGCTTTGTCCACCGTATTGCAAACCGACGAACACGGTGTCGCCATACGCATCCCTGACCATGACGGGGGAACCCGAGTCTCCCGTGAAGATGGCGATCACGCCGTTCTGATAGGCACCACCGTTGACCCCGTCGAGGCTCGGTCGGAACGAGTAGCCCGAGGTGTCGCCCGTGGTGGCGTTGTAGTTCGCCTTGTCGTACAGCGTCTTGTAGACCTTGCCGTTCGAGTCCTTCGTCCACAGGTTCGTACCTTCGGGGATGTAGAGGGGGTCGGCTATGCGGTTGTAAATCTTGACATCCGCATCAGGGAACGGCTGAAGGAACTCAAGCAGGGTGAGGTCGGGACCGACATCAAGATACACACGGGTCACGGTGTTCCCGTACATGGCACCGCCCTTGCCGAAGAACTTGATGTTCGCCGTATTGATGTTCGGGTCGCTGTGCGCACCCCTGAAGTGCTGACAGACCAACACATGACGGGGCGAGATGAGGACAGCCCCGTAGGTGCATTGGTTCCAAAAGTTCACGCTCGTCGGATCGTGCGGGATCGTGAGGAACGGCGTGGGCGACAGCATCCGACAGAAGTACCTGTCGAGGCAGCGGGTGCCCGACCAATCAATCAGCCCGTAGGTCTGACACTCTGCGCTGTAGCCATCGGGCGTGATCCCTCCGCTCGTCTGTGTGGCGAGGGTCGGGTAGTGGTAGATGTCGTGGACGACGGGGTTGTAGTAGCGGAGGATTGCCATGCCGCTATTTAGACCCCGTCACCTGCGGGGGGTAATCTTACACCTGAACATAATCTTTGTTGTGGTATCAAGCCACCGATGCCGATTTCTTGAGCATGTTCTCAAGCATGGTCTTGGCGACCTGAACTGCCTTGCGACCCTCCCCGTGGGATACTTTAACTTCACCCGTATCACCCGTAGCAAGGAGGGTGACGGTGAGATCCGACAAGCGATTGGTCTTGTATTGATAGAGCGCACAGATGTCGCCGACTTGCGCCCCGTCTGCATCGAAGGCCGTGATGATCATGTGGAAACCTTCGAGATACCATGCTGCTCGCTTGTAAGTCAGGTAGGTGGTCATGGTGGCTTCTCTCTCGTTCGTGGTGGTGGGAGGAGTCTTCTTCAACACTTGAAATATGGAATATCTTTACCCCCAAGCCAAGGGGTAAACCATATTCCGTGGAGATTTTTATGAAGAGTTTTCATGGGTGGCTTTCTCAGCGGTTTCCCCCGAGTGCTTCGATGATGGCACGGCGAGTTTCTTGAGTTCCTGCTTCAAACCCGAGAGTAGTGTAATCGCCCGAGGCGACGAGAACCGCCAACTCCTTGAGTGAGAGGCGACACCATTTGTCATCGTCGTTGTAGTACCAGGCTTGTCCTGTTGCGAGCATGGTGCAGTTCAAACCCGACACCGTCACTTCAAGTGGGCGGTTTTCGAGTTCGTTGACTAGGTCGTCGGTTGTCATGGTGGCTTCTCTCTCGTTCGTGGTGGTGGTGGGAGGAGTCTTCTTCAACACTTAAAATATGGAATATCTTTACCCCCAAGCCAAGGGGTAAACCATATTCCGTGGAGATTTATCAAGAGTTTTCATGCTCGGTAGGCGTTGTCGATGTTGCACCCCTCGGCGGCGAAACGCTTGGCTTCGTAGGCGGCTTCGTACAATTCGGCTTCAAGTGCTGCATCGGCGGCGTGAAAGGCGGCAAGGCTTTTGGCGGTTGCGGCGGCTTCACGGGCAGCAGCCAACAAAGCATCGACAGAGGCTTTATAATTGTCGGCAGATTCGGTGGCGGCGTACTTTGCAAACAAGGCGGCGGCATCGACTTCAAGCGCAGCGACTCGTTGAGCAGCGGCTTCGTAGGCGACTTCGGCTTTCATTTTGGCGGCAGCGGCGGTGGTCATGGTGGTGTCTTTCTTGTTAGGGGTGGTCGTCTCCAACACCTAAAAGATAGAGTATCTTTACCCCCATGTCAAGGGGTAATCTCAGCGAACATGGCTTCTACGCCTTCGGCATCGGATTTGAGTTTGGCGGCGAGTGCAGCGTTTTTTGCGGCGGATACTACGATTGCGTCAGGGGAGACGATAGCGTAGGCGACATTATTTACAACGGCGGCTTTGGTGTAGACGGCTGTAGCGACATTATCTGCGATAATTGCAGCGAGTGCGGCATTGTGTGCGGCTTTCCATGTGGCATACGCTGCGGCGGCTTTCTTGAAGGCTGCTGCGGCTTCGGCGGTGGCGGCGATGGTCGTGGCGACGGCTTTATCAACATGTTTGGCGGCG
>Ga0114966_10000830_pt1 | contig 29221 bp, 30 predicted proteins | sample M_130207_XF_Meta_FD_87029 | JGI IMG/M metagenome (GOLD analysis project Ga0114966, IMG submission 87029) | Freshwater microbial communities from Lake Montjoie, Canada to study carbon cycling - M_130207_XF_MetaG | ecosystem: Environmental > Aquatic > Freshwater > Lake | place: Lake Montjoie... | reverse complement strand
TTTTTTTTTTATTTTTTTTTTTTTTTTTATTTTTATTTTTTATTTTTTTTTTATTTATAGATTTTATTTTTTTTTTTTTTTCCTTTTTTTTTTCAGGTTTTTTTGCTTCCTTTGCTTCTTTTGCTTCCTTTGCTTCCTTTTCTTCCTTTGCTTCCTTTTCTTCCTTTGCTTCCTTTTCTTCCTTTGCTTCCTTTTCTTCCTTTTCTTCCTTTTCTTTCTTTTCTTTCTTTGCTTCCTTTAATATTACTTTTGGATTTGTATTTTTAATATCAAGTGTTGCATTTCCGTTTAATTTGTTAAACATTGAACGAATATCGCTTGGAAGATATTGCTTTGCAGTCGTTGTCATTGTTTAAACTATTATGAGCGGAGCTTGCTAAATTTTTTTAAATAAATACATAATTCATTTAAAAATTCAATTTTTATATAAATTTTTACAAATTTTTACAAATTTTTACAAATTTTTACAATTTTTTTTTTATTATTTCGTAATTCTTTCATGTAAATACAGAGCACGCATTTGACGTTTTGCCATACGTTTTGTTAGCGGGCGTTTAGAAAAACATTTTCGCGTTCCTTTTTTACAAACTTTATATCCTCGCATTTTCTGTTTTCTAAGAGTATACGGCATTAAACTTTTATTAAAAAAATCACTAAATATTTTATTATACTATTAAGTTATATTTTTACACCGATAAATAGTAGTAATTAACTATTGATTTATTTTCTCGTCAATTTTTTTCAAAAAGTCATTGCTATACACTAAATGTCCGGTGGGTTTATAACTTGTGATGGGCTTGTACTCTTTTTTAATAATGATGTTGGCATTTGGTCCTGTTCCAGCTGCAGATTTATTTCTGTTTAGCAAAGCGTGATCAAGATTTCCTCCATTTTCAGAACCAGAATTAGTAATCAAACGAATTCCGCCACCGCCATCTGTCCCATCATCTGCATGTGTATTATCATCTTTTCGATTTCCATGTTCATCAATCGCTATTCCTGTTTTTTTCTTAAATTCATTCCTTACATAAGTAGGAATATAATGCCCCCAACTTATAAAAATAAGATTGGGATGGGTATATCGCACCTGAAGATCATTTTCTTCCAGTTTTGCAAGAATGTATGAAATGCACATTGTGCGATCATAATTTACATATCCAAGCATTACTTCTGGTACCACATACCAACAAAAATTACTATTTAATTTTTGCCTGGATGTCATTTTTATTTTTTCATGAACTCTATTCAAAATGCGGTTAAATATTTGCAATTTTTGTAAATCCTTTTCTTTTTTTTTATCATACAATTCATCCAAGTTTATTTTTCTTACATTTTCAACATCTTCATCTTCTTCATCGCGTGAATAAAATAAATTGTCCATTTTTGTTAAAATATATGAATATTTTATGTTTAATTATTTTTTATTTTTTAATCGAATTGTTCTAATATAATTTTATTCAGATAAAAATATATTAGAAAAATCCGATTAAAATAATATATAGATAAAATTTACATTTTAAAAATATCTTTTATATCAATATCTTTTATACCAATATCTTTTATACCAATATCTTTTATACCAATATCTTTTATACCAATATCTTTTATATCAATATCTTTTATACCAACTAACATAAATCGTAAATTCATAAAATCATGACAATAAAACACCTTGTAATAAGTGGTGGCGGACCCACCGGACTACTGTCATACGGTGCAGCAAAATATCTCGAACAGCAAAGATTTTGGAGCATGGACAACATTGAATCTATATACGGAACATCCATTGGAGCGCTTTTTGGAGTCATCCTTTCGTTGAAACATAATTGGAGCATAACGGATGAATACATTATAAAATGTCCATGGGACAAACTTTTACAAAAAAACGAAACATTTAACGATGTTTTGAATATTTATACAAATAAAGGATTCATTTCTAATGATTTTTTTGATATCATTATGAAACCGCTATTGATGGCGAAAGATTTAACATTGGATGTTACGATGACTGAGCTCTATAATTTTAATAAAAAAGAAATTCACATCATGACGGTTGAATTAAATAAATTCGAATTGGTAAATATTAGCTATAAAACGCACCCAACCCTTAAAGTTATGGATGCAATAAAAATGAGTTGTGCATTTCCAATTATTTTCCCTCCAAAATTTGGTTTAGGAACTTTTGCAACTGCATCGGGTGGAGAAGCAAAAACAAGAGAGAATAATAATGAAAAGGAATGTGATGAAGACCGCGTTTTTTGTTACATTGATGGAGGCGTGATGTGCAACTATCCGGTGAATGTATGTATCAAAGACCAACAATGCGACCCGAATGAAATTCTCGGATTTAGAAATATATGGGAAAAATATAATGAAACTATTGATAATAATTCATCACTGATTGATTTTTTAAAAATTTGTGTTAAACAAATGATACGAAAAATAGAAAATGAAAATTCATATGTTAAAATAAAAAATGAAGTGTCGTGTGTTAGCGAAACAACCGATTACACAAGTTGGTTTGATCTATGTTCAGATGAATCTAAGCGCATACATTATATCAATAGAGGTATGACATACGGCGAAGTATTTTTGCGACTTATTACTAAATAATCACTATCATATTTTTTAAATTTTGATATAATATTATAAAAACACATATAATATTATAAAAACACATATAATATTATAAAAACACATATAATATTATAAAAACACATATAATATTATAAAAAAAACAACATAGAATGGAAGGATGTGAGCACTATATTCGAAATTGTAAATTTGTTTCTCCGTGTTGTGAAAAAATATACACTTGTCGTTTTTGTCATAATGAAAATGAATCACACGAAATTAATCGCTTTGAGGTGAAAGAGATCACATGTTCAAAATGCGAATGCAGACAAAGCGTGAGCAATAAATGCATAGAATGCGGTATCCAATTTGCAAAATATTTCTGCGCAATTTGTAATTTATTTGACGATCGAATCGAGAGAAATTATTATCATTGTGACCAATGCGGAATATGTCGTGTTGCAAATAATGAAAAATACAAACACTGCAATACTTGTAATACGTGTATAGTTGACAGAGAAAATGTTGAGCACGTTTGCAGAGCGAACGTTTTTCAAAATGAATGCCCCATATGTTTAGAAAATTTATTTCATTCTGTAAAACAAAGCTATATTTTGAACTGCGGACACCCCATACACACAGATTGTCTTTATAGCTGCGTTAAAAATAATAAAATAACATGTTCCCTTTGCCGAAAAATTATTTATTCGGGGGACAGATTAAAAAAATACATTGAGTTTATTGACCTTCAAATTGAATTATACCCGTTTCAAGAAGAATTCTTTTATGACATAAACTGTAACGACTGTTCGTTTCGAGGACAAGCAAGGTATCACCCATTTGGTATGAAATGCGGCGACTGTGGAGGATATAATACGGTACGATAAATATTATAATAATTTTTATTATTTTTTAATTATATAACCACGACCAGCCGCCTGTTGAATTGTGTTATAGTTGATATCGCATCCATTATGCGATAAAGAATACGGAAACGGCCTTGCGCACGGCGGCGTCGGCAACTCATTATTTTTTGCAACACCACCGGTTGTAATGTACTGCCCTTGAGAAGTATAACCTCCCACGAATTTTGTTGTTGGCTTATAGTACATGTATTTCTTTCCTCCAATGTGATAGAAACCGCCATTTATGCACTTGCACGCTTCTGCGTCTGCAACCGTGGATTTTGCGCTCTTGTCCGCTTGAAACTTGCACGACCCCGTTTTCCAACTCAAAGATTCAATATACTGAGATTGCGTGTCGGTAATTCTGTAACTGTTGTCATCATCTTTTACCCAGGTGTTTGGATAAGCGCCGTGAAGTATTCCCAAGTATTTTTCGTCCAACATTCCTTTAGTATTTTTAACAGACAGTTTTACAATGGATGAATCATTGTTGCAACAGTTTCCCGAATTTGCAATATATTGTGGATAAGTTCCGCAACATCCCCCCCAACCCACTGGCGTGTTTCCTTTGAATAATGTGCGTGTTACGTTGCTCACCATGCGAAATTTTCCGACTCCGCCGATATTGCGAAGACACCCGTTCAATGAAAATCCGTCATGCCCCACGCCAGAAATTGGATCAACGCGCGGATTACCCCCTCGAAATGTTTTTCTCTTTAATGTTGCAACTGACATTTTTTAATAAAAATATTATATTTACTATTATTTATATATATATAATATTTTATTATAGGTTTTAATAAATATAAAAACTACATAAATATATTTATAATATAATTATAACTATAGACACATAAACAGATTCATAAAACTTGACTTGATAAAATGATTGGAATCGGATGGGCAACTCTATATCAATCCATAATTGAAAAATATAGTAACAATAATAATAACATTAACAATAATAATAATAATAACATTAATAATAACATTAATAATAACAATAATAATAACAATAATAATAATAAATAATCAAATCATTAATAATAAATATTAATAAATAAATAATCAAATCATTAATAATAAATATTAATAAATAAATAATCAAATCATTAATAATAAATATTAATAAATAAATAATAAACATATAAAAGGATAATTAATTATTATATTAAAATTAATTAATTATTTAAATTATGCAAATGCAATGTGTTCATGAAGAGAATAAAATATCATATCCATATCCATCAGATTCACTAAAAATTTTAAGAGACAGTATTGAATTACTTTCGCAATTTCATCATGTTGAGGTACTGAGAATTTTACATTCAAACCATATTACATTTAGTGAAAATAAAAACGGGGTATTTGTAAATTTATCATATGTAAATTCTGATATAATTAGTAAAATTAACGAGTATGTAACTTTTGTTAATAAACAAGAAACCCAACTCTGTGAGTTTGAAGAAAAAAAAATATTACTATCAAATCAATATTTTAAATAATTTTTAAATAATATTAAAGATGTCATTTTAGTTAACTATATCGTTCCGATAACCCACAACTCAATAATGTTCAACCAAACCAATAAAATTTCGGCGGATCAAACAGAGAAAGAAAATTTAGAACAAGTTGTTTATTCTCTTCAAAAATATATTATAGGTCAAAAAAATGACGAAACTGAATTGAATAGTAATAGTAACAATAGTAACAATAGTAACAATAGTAACAATAATAACAATAATAACAATAATCATAAAAATAAAGTTTTCCCGTCATACTTGTTACATATAAAAGATAAAGACAAATTATTCTGGGCATTTTATATCATGCTACACGGGGAAGATGCGTACAAGTATTTAAAAACAAAATTTGTTGCAGAAAAAGAAATTAAAATTGGCGCAGTTGAAAAAATGCATAAAATGTCAAATATTTTCAAGCAACACAAATTGAATAAAGTGCGAATTGAAACAGAGTTATCAGGCGATGCACCTTTAACTCTTGAAGGATTTTTTGGTCTTTGTGTCATATATAATATTTCTGCAATCTTTACTAAAAAAAATTGTTATTGCGAATTGTATGGATTAGGAAAAGATAACTCACAGCATGTTGTTGAAGAAATAGAAGGGGAAGGAGTTGGAATCCATGTATTCAAAAGTAATACAGAGCCGATTGAAAAGGCAATCAGTATTAGAAGTACAAAATGGAAGATGGAGGGCGTGCTTGCCCCTATCAAATCAATATCATCTTATACACACTCTGAATTACTTGAAATATACAAGAAAGTTGTTTCAAACACTATAAATGCGGCCGAAAAAGAAAAAAAAACAAAACAATACATGTATGATCGCATTTGTGAGCAGTTGGTATAACCCTTTATAATTTATGTGTTTTTGTGTATTTTTTTCCATATTTACAATATTGGCGTTGTGAAAATCCACGAGGTCTATTACAGTTTATATTTTTTTTATATTTTAAAGACCACCTTCTTGGTTTTTTATTCATTTTTTTAGAATTATTTCTGTTTATTCTTCTACCACCTACAGTTCTTGGATTCAAGTCAAATCGGCGGCTCACACTCTCTCCAAATTTCGAAGATAATTTTGTTGAAACAGATTGATCTATCATTCTTGCAGCATTGTCTGCTTGTAAATTTGCTTTATTCGCAGCATCGTCGGCAATCTTTAAAGCGTTCGGAACAATTTGGTTAGCAGAATCTAAAGCAAGTTTTAATTCCTTCGCTTTTGCGTTAGCGGCGTCTAATGCAAGTTTGGATTCACTGGCTTTTTCGAACGCAAGTTCAGATAATTTACTTATATTAGCAGCAACTCGTTCAATGGCTGGTTTAACATAACTGTTTTGAGTGTTGGCTTTAACATCCTCTATTTTTGAAATAGCTTTTTTTGTGTCTTCTGCGGCAGCTTCAGTACCATCAACAAGAACACGAATTTGATCAAAACTTGCAGACGAGTTTGAAACCTCAACAAGGTCATCGCTACCAGCAGCAGCACTAGAGCTAGTTTTAACACCTGTAGAATGCTGACCATTAAGAAACATGCATTCCAGTAATGTAAACCATGTTATATTCCTTTTAAAAATTTCATCCCATTTTTCTGGTTTTTCTTCATCTGGATAAAATCTGGCAAAAAAATCGTCCATTTTTTTTTCCATTTCTTCTGTTACGGGTTCCATCGCATCAAAACCGATAAATTCTCTAAAACTATTAAAAACAATGCGCAAATTTGGAGATGGAGATGACGGTGTCTTGAATAGCGCATTTAAAGAATTTGCAAAAGCATCCTTATCGACCTCTAATTTCATATGGCCATCATAAGAATCGGTACATGTTTTATCATAGTTTTTTTCATCCTTTTTCGCGAACAAAATGTTAAATTTTCTCAAAAAATATGATATTGCATTTCTATAACCGCATATTCTTTGTTTTCTTTTTTGTGAATAAGGATATCCCCATGTAAATCCCGTTTTAACCACAATGCACTCTTTTCCACGATCGGCTTTTTCTAACTGGATTAGTGAATCTATCATTTTATATGTTTCTCTTTCACTGCGCGGATCAGCATTCATTTGTTCAAATAAATTTTTACGACTATAAGGGGCCGACATTAGGTCTTTAATGGCTGAGAAACACTGCATGTTGGGAATTGTGGTTACCGTCTGTCTTTGTTTGTATCTATCAGATAGATTCAACATCCTCAACCAAAATACTACTTTTTGCGCTTCTATTATTCTAAACAACGATGAATAATCTACTGCAACACTAAACGGGTCGACTAACATTTTACTAACTAATAGATCATCCATGGGAATAGTTGGATCAGCCGAAGAAGACACTTGTGTATATAATTTTACAGATAGTTCCAACATAATTTCAGCATATGCGACAACATGTGGCCCAGATTCATTCGAATCCGAAAATAAATAACTGGTCAATTTTGTGTTGTACTCTTCAAGCAATGCCTTATACTTAGATGTCATGGTTTATATTTAATTTGTAACAAAATAGTAAAATAGGAAATAGTAATAATATAAAGATTATATAATATAATAACATAAAAATTATTTTTTATAATAATTAAAAAAATAATTTTTATTATTATAAAATTGAACAATATAGAATTATCTAAATAAAGTATATAATCTAATGTCGGCGACACCTTCATCTTCAGCTTCAGCTAAAGGAAAAAATGAAAAACGACAAGAAAAGGATAAAGATAAACAAAATGAAGATAAAGTTAAATTCGATACTATTGTAAAACAGTATTTAGATGAAATAAAAAAAAAAGGTGAATCTGGATCAGAGTCATCAAAAGAGTCAGTAGTAGTACCCGAACCCGAACTTGAAGTTCGTTTTGGAACCATGAAACATTCTACACCTTTATCAAAAGATAATGTAACCAATATTATTAAAAAACTAAAGTCGTCGCAATTTAAACAAGAAACGGAAGAATATAGTTTAAGAGTGTTTTTAAATGATTCTGATGTCCGAGTTCAACTTGATGGTTTTTCAAACATTCAGAATTTCTGCATTGACAACTCGGTTGCAGATAAAAATGCAGCAATGGTGGTGAAAAAAAATATGGAACATAAAGTAATGCGTGAAGACGGTTCAGAATTTACGTCCGACATTCGTCCGGTTGATAACACCGACTTCGATTTTAGAGTGTCTCTGCAAACCGAACGAGAAATCGGAAAAGACGAGCGCGAACAAATCGTTTCCAACTGGAAAACGTCCGGTAAAAATTTTAGGTACATTCGACGAACCGCCTTTACGCATCCCGATTATCCCGTAAGAGTCGACATCAGTGTAGTAAAGGATACATTTACGCCATCAAGAAAATCATATGGAAATTTCAAGTCGTCAAATATAATGAAAGGGGAAGACAAGTATGAGGTTGAAATTGAAGTTGATAATTCGACAGTTATAAAAATGGGAATACAGTCGGATGTGTTATTGAAGGGTTTAAGAGAGTGCATAAAATTAATTCTGTCTGGAATACAGTCGAGCAATTTTCCGATTTCAAATGATGAAATGCGCAAAATTCAAGATGAGTATTCAAAATTAATATACAGTGGAGATGTACGACCTCCTTCTCGACTTGCATTTATCGGTCCGGCATCTGTCACTCTTCAAATTAAAAATATAGCCCCCGTCGGAAAATATAAAATGCCGAGCATTCGCACCAATTATTCAGTTACTGATAAAGCAGACGGTCTTCGAAAACTACTGTTTGTTTCAAACAGCGGCAAAATATATTTAATTGACTCGCTTATGAATGTGCAATTTACTGGGCTCATTACCGAGATCAAAGCGTTTCATAATACGCTGCTTGATGGAGAGCACGTTTTGCACGATAAAAGTGGAAGTTTCATAAATTTATATTTAGCATTCGACATTTACTTTATAAAGGGGGAAAGTGTTCGAGAAAGGAGTTTTTACACAAGCAGTAAAGAGCACGCGGACAAGTCGCGCCATTCGGAAATGTTGAAATACATTTCAAACGTTGATGCCAACCCTATATTAAAGGGTGTAAAAAATCCGCTCATAATACAATCCAAGCGTTTTTATTTTGACGACGGAGAAAGCGGTGTAAGTGCAATGTTTGGATTAAAGAGCGAAGACAATGCATCGGACAAAATATTCATGTTGTGCAAACAGTGTATAGAAAGCGAATATAAATATGTAACCGATGGTTTGATTTTTACGCCCTGCAATACAGGAGTGGGCGGGTCTTCGCCGGGACAGGTCGGACCTCTTGATCGAAAGTTTACATGGGCGCTTTCATTCAAATGGAAACCGCCTCAATACAACACGGTCGACTTTCTTGTAAACACGGTAAAGGACGATAAAACAAACCGGGATAAAGTGACCGATAAAATTGACAGCGGAACAATAAGCGGAATCAATATGCTATCTCAGAGGCAAGTAGATTCATATAAAGAACTGATTTTAAAGGTTGGGTTTGATCCATCAAATCGTTCCAACAAGATCATCCCCAATGCGTGTGCAATTATTTATGAAGGGACGATTGATAAAGTGTTTGGTGGTTCGGGAGAATATAAACCCATTCAGTTTTTACCATCAAACCCGTATGATGCAAACGCTGGAATATGTTTAATTAAGCTTAATTCTGAAGGTGATATGGTTACCGAAGAAGGTGCTGAAATTTTTGAAGATTTAACAATTGTAGAATTTAAATACGATAAACCGGAGAAGCGATGGATTCCGTTGCGCGTTCGTTATGATAAAACAGCCGATTTGAGAAAAAACGGTAAAAATTTTGGAAATGACTACAAGACGGCAGACAGCGTTTGGTATTCAATTCATTTTCCTGTTACTGAAGAAATTATAAAAGGTGTAGACAAAAACATCAATTATGACGAAACCAGTGGTGCCTCAGAATCCACTTCTTCCATTTCCGAAGTGTATTATAAATCGGGTGGTCAAGAAAAGCTAACGGAGGGGTTGCGCGACTTTCACAATAAATTTGTAAAATCGGCTTTAATATATGAAATGACAAAATCGGGAGACACGCTAATTGATTACGCGGTTGGAAAAGCGGGTGACTTGCATAAATGGAAAGAATCTGGACTGTCATTCATTTTTGGAGTTGATATTTCAAGGGATAATATTGAAAATCCGGCAAACGGAGCGTGTGCGAGGTATGTCAATTTTGCTAGAGAAAATTCCGGAAAAATGGATGCAATGTTTGTTGTCGGAAACAGCAGCAGGAATGTGAAAGATGGTGGCGCATTTGCAAATTCCAGCCAACTTACGCGCGAAATTTCAAATTCAGTATTTGGAAAAGGAAGTGTGGATGCTCTAAAAAAATTGGGACTAAATGGCGTGGTTGCAAATTATGGAAAGGGTGAAAACGGATTCGACATTTCGTCTATTCAATTTGCGGTGCATTACATGTTTGAAACTGAAGACACGCTGAATGGGTTTTTGAGAAATGTGTGCGAGTGCACAAAAGTCGGTGGCGTATTTATCGGAACTGCATTCAACGGAAAAAAGGTATTCGACCTGTTGAAAAGAAATGGGGTAAAGAAAAATGAGAGTTACATATTATTCAAGGGTTCGAGTGCAAGCGGAGGAGGAGGTGCAGGTGCAGATAGGTCAAAAAAAATAATTGAGATTATAAAAAAATATGATGATGATTTGCGGTTTCCTCCAGACGAATTTGGTTTGGGATACGAAATTCAAGTGTGGCAGGAATCAATCAACAATTACATTTCAGAATATTTGGTAAATTTCGAGTATCTTGACAGTATGATGTCAAAATATGGATTTGAACCGCATCATTTAGATAAGGGTGATATTTTCAGAAAGAGTCGATCATCATTTGAGGAACTTTTTAAAGTGATGCGCGAATATCATTCTTCCAACCCGCTTTATTCCAAAGCACTTGCAATGTCGAACGAAGAAAAGACGGTATCGTTTTTAAATGACTATTTTATATATAAAAAAGTGAGGGATGTGGACTGCGCAAATTTGAGACACACCGTGGTTGTTCCGAGAACGGAGAAACAAAAAACGTTTGCTATACATGACAAACAAGGAATTAATCATACGCGCCTTGTGGACATTTTGACGGATCATAAATGGAAACAGGTTGATATTAAAACGCCGAATGCCGATTTTGCATGGGTGGGTGCAACCGTCGGTTCCGATTTTCTGCGTTATGAAGAAAGCATTTATGAAATAAAAACGACGCTGAAAAACTTGCTTAAAGGAAATGGTGTAAAAGGTTATAGCACATCTGATCCCGACTATCCGTACACTAAAAATGTCATTACAGACAAGGCGCAGCTTTATACTGAACTGAATAAAAAATGTCCCGAGACATGCAAAAAATATATGGCAGAGTCGTGGTTTTTAAGCGACGAAAAGCGTGTGGCAGAATACAGCGAAGCAGATGACGGCATTCTTATTATTAAACCGCTTGGGGTTGGTGCCGGCGGAGGTGAAGGAATCGTGTATGTTACGAATAAAGAAGAGTTAACCGAATTTACAAATGCTTTCAAGAGAAAAAAGGAGAAGAAAGATAAAGGGACAAAGGAATATTTAGTTTCAAAATATATTCGAAATCCAATGTTGATCCAGGGTAAAAAATTTCATTTGCGAATGTATTTCATGGTTTGTACGAGACCTAATAATAAATCCGACTGGTTTTTATTTGACGAGGGAAAAATAATTACCGCCGAACTTCCATATAAGGATGCGGATTATATGAATAAAAAAATCCATGATACACATTTCAAATCGACTACAAAGAATCGTTTATTCCCCGACTCCAGGGAACTAGGAATAAGCGACAAGGAAGCTAAAAGTATAATGCAACAAATGCGCGAAGTGTTGCGGTGTGCGTACGACGTGTATAAACCACACATTGCAACCACGCGCGAATCCAAATACGGATTTGAAGTATTTGGATGCGATTTTATGGTTACGAGTGACGGGGGTGTAAAACTTTTAGAAATTAATGCGCGACACGATTATGGTGTAAATGATGTAAAAAAAGAAAGTCCTGAAGTTTATGAGCGTTTTTGCAGCGACTTTTGGGATTGGGTCTATAAGAATGCGCTAGAACCAATATTTAGCGTCGATATCGAAAAGACGGAAAAATACGAATCAGAGCATGATCGAGTTGTTGCCGTCATTGAAAAGGGGTTTCCATTTGTTGAACGTTTCTGGACCAAGGATGATGCGCAATCGGCGTTTGATCTTATTAAAAGCAAAATCGCGAATGCTTCGATTGCGACACTTAGAAAAGAGAATTACATACAAAATACACCTTATGATATTTTAACAGGCAAAAAAGAAACAGAAGAAGTAAACAAGTTTATAAGGGAGTATATTGGCGCAAATGATAATTTGAAATTGAATGTAACAAAAGATAAGAATGGTAAACGTCTAAGTTATCTTATGTTGCAATTTGATAAAAGCAGGGGCGAATTTGTTTCCATAAAGTCGCCAGACGAGGCCCTATTGGATAAAGATTACTTGCTCGTTGACTACTTCACGGAACCTTCAAAAATTACGGTGCGAATAGCCAAGGGCGAGCCGTCACTGGAAGAACATTTTACAAAAGGGACGCTTATAGAAAAGGCGGTTCGATTATTGAGACGCAAGTCGCTGGAAATCACGGATGAAAATCTGCATGATGTAATTGTGAGTCAATCGGAAGGAGGAGTTGAGCGTAGAGAAGAGGCATTTAATATGAAAATGTCAAAAATCGACGGAAAAGATAAAAGAGTGTATCTGGCGAGCGCAGAAAATGCGTTTGTTTATATTATGATTTGGAAGCTGTTGTTTCCAGAAATGTCATCATCTGACGATTTTTCAAACCTTAAAATATTAGATGGAGCGGGAGGATATGGCAGTCGTTTAATGGCGGCAATTATGATGAATGCTTCATATGTTGGAGTAGAACCCAATCATCTTTCAACACCCGGGTTTAATAAAATGATTGAAATGTTTGGATCATCTGAAAAACAGAAAATGTTAGAAGATGGTCTTCCAAATGCAGTTGGAGTTGATACACTGCCTCCCGGATGGGCCGATGTTGTCATGTTCAGCCCTCCGATGTGGGGAAAAGAAGTGTACAATGATGAAACGGTTGCGAAACAGTCCACCAACATGTTTAATAATGAAAAGATGTGGTTGAGCGAGTTCTTGCATGCATCGATTGAAGTTTTGTGGAGTCGTCTTCGTGTTGGCGGGTTTATTGTATTTCAAAGTGTTCGTTATGATTACATTGGCGAATATATGATGAAAGAACATTTTACGAAAGGAAAAGATGGTGAATTCGTGGGAATTATATCGCGCGTCACTAGCGCTGGTAGATATAAACCAAACTGGGTATGGCAAAAAGTAAATACAGGAGAACAAGAAGGGTCGAGAAAAGAAGAAGAAGAAGAAGAAAAAGAAAAAGAAGAAGAAGAAAAAGAAAAAGAAGAAGAAGAAAAAGAAGAAGAAGAAGAAAAAGAAAAAGAAAAAGAAGAAGAAGGAGAAGGAAAGGGTAAAGAAGAAAAAGGCGAATCAAAAAAAAAAGTTATATTTATAAAAAGAAAAACAATAAAAAAAACACCAACGCCGCCATAATAAAATAATTACATAACATAAATAATACTAATATAATAAAAAGAATATAGACAATATTCTAGATAACAATATAGATTTTAATAATTTATATTTTTATTTAATTCATTCAACTATTATAAAATATAGTAATGAGTATTTTTTTATTACCAAAAATATTACACTGTATACAAGAAAATGACATTGTTTTCAAAATGACAAATCGTGTTCCAAATGTATTATTGTCACAGTCACTTTACCAGTCCCTTTGTGAAACAAAAATTCAAATAGAAAAAAACGATTCTGGGTGGGACAATTATAAAAAACTAACAAATCCTTTTGAATTTATTCACACAGTTGTTCCTGGTTATAAATCACAAGTTAGTAAACTGACACCATTGTCGCGTTCTTTTTATAAAATGATTGAAATGTCTACAATATTTGATTTGTGTAACAATAAAAATTATAATGGTAATAGTAGTAGTAGTGCTACCAATTTACCCGTCTTACTCAGTGATTATGTTCACAATATATCAAATAATATGTTCAATGACATAAAAGATGTGGAATGGTTTACACATGACAACTATTATTATGATGTGAATTATAATAACAACAACAATAATAGCAATAGTAGCAATAGTAGCAATAGTAGCAGTAATGGAAATTCTTTCATATTAAAAAATAAAAATCCATTTCAAGAAATAAATATAGAAAGAGATGCGGGTTGTGATATGAATGATATGAACATCATGCAAGTAGAGAAAGGACACACAAGCGACACTGATTACTATCATTCAGATTCAGATTCAGATTCAAATGAAGAAATAAATAAAAAATTTAAATCATTTCATCTGGCCGAAGGGCCGGGCGGTTTTATTGAAGCGGTTGCACATTTGAGAAATAATAAAAATGATACATATTATGGAATGACTTTAACTAGTAGCGACATTAAATGTCCTGGGTGGAAAAAAAGTAAAAAATTTCTTGAAGAAAATTCAAATGTAGTTATTGAAAGGGGTATAGATGAAACAGGAAATTTATTATCGAGAGTTAATTTCTTGCACTGTTGCAGTAAATATAAAAACAGCATGGATCTAGTTACAGGCGACGGAGGAATTGATTTTTCAGAAGATTTCAATAACCAGGAACATACGGCAACTAAATTAATTATTGCTCAAATTATATATGCAATATCAATTCAGTCCAATAATGGAAACTTTGTATTGAAAGTATTCGACACATTTTCGAATGTAATGGTAGATATTTTATATTTGCTTGCGTGTTTATATAAAAATGTATATATTATGAAACCCCAAACAAGTAGGTATGCTAATTCAGAAAAATATATCATATGCAAAGGATTTAATTTGCATGAAAATAAAAGTATGATTGACACAATTATTCAAAAAGTATATGATAATTTTGAAAATTTAAATTCAAACTTGTATATTGAAAGCGTTTTTAACTTTAAATGCAGTCGCACATTTCTCTCCAAGATTGAAGAAATAAATATAATTATTGGGAAAAAACAAATTGAAAATATAATGAACACATTAAATTTAATTATAAATAAAAATTCTGAAAAAAATGACCATTACAAAAAAAATCATATACAAAAATGCATAAAATGGTGTGAAAAATATAACATACCTTTTCATAAAAATATTAAAAGTATGAATATTTTTCTTTCATCATCTACAAATTTTAATTCAAATTCAAGTTTACATTCATTGGCGTTACCAAGACAATAAAATAAATATAATATTTTAAATAATTTAAAGTTCAAAACCTTAAACCAACATGAAAATAAAATTATTTTTTTTGTATAAAATTTAATAAAGGTAATTATTAGTTATATAACTACTTATAAATAATAATTAAAAGATCATTTAAAACTATATAATGAATATACTTAGCATGCAAACAACAATACAACTTTTATATAAAACAATTAGTGGAAATAAAAAAAAAGAACGATTTGAGACAATTCTTGAACCACTTCAAGCATTGATTCAAATTGCACTTTTATCATATTATCCAATTGGTTCGAAATTAACAATACAAAATAATATTTTATACATTCAAGCACCATCATACGGACAATCTGTAACGCGGTGGTATAATAATGACACTCAAGAAGATTTATTTTATTTATTTAATATTTTTTGTAGATTTAAAAAATTTTATACTGATATAAAAGTAGACAACACGGAATTATTTACACTATTAATTAATTTGGCAAAAAATGGAATAAATAATTTAATTCGAACGTATAATCAAACCGAAAAAACACACGTGTTGCATACACTTCAAATGTATAAAAATATGTTGGATGGAACAATTCAAAATATTGGTCATAATAATAATAATAATACTCCCATGGCCATTGCAGCAATTCAACCACCTTCATCCATTCCCAATTATTATCCAACCGAAAGCCATAATAGAAATCATAAAACTCATAAAAATAATGACAATAATGAAAGAAAAAATAAAACCAACTCTAGGGGTATGGGTATGGGTATATACAATACTAATACGTCAGATGTTTCTCATCAGGATAATGAAAAAGAAAAAGAAAAAGATAAAGAAAAAGAAAAAGATAAAGAAAAAGAAAAAGAAATGATTTCAATTTCTTCAACTGTTTCTACATCTCCAGAAATTGATATGGATGATATATTTATTAAAATTTCAGATTTATATAGCGATGAAATATTTAAAATAATTTACAATACATTTATTGAAATCGAACGAGATGATACGAATTTAATGGATTATGCTAATGGGTTAAACATGATTTTACATCCGGTTAATGTTCGAATTAAAAAATGGATTGACGAAAATATCGTTTTTTAGTCAATTTTTTTAAATTTACCTTTAAGTTCATCTAAAACATTATTCATTAAAAAATTTCCATTTATTTTATTATTGTTGTTAACAGGTGGTGGAAGGGGTGGAAGAGGAAGAGGAGGAGGGGGTGGAGGCGGATATGAGTGTGAGTGCGAATGAACTATATTACTTGATGTTTTATTTTCTTCTAATTCCTGGTTTCTTATTTTTTTGAATGAATTATTATTACTACTATTATTATATCCCAACGGCGAAGCACAATATAACATTTTTTGATATAACTTATTTTCTATTTGTAATTTATTTTTTTTCATTTTTAATGATTTAATCTTTTTATTTTGAATATTATTCATTTCACTTGACATTTCTAATTTCAGTTTTAAAACCGTATTTTCTGAACGCAGTTCATAACATGCTTTTTCTTGCGTTTTAAAAAGAGATTTGAATTCTTCCAAATTGTTTGTTATACACAAAGTGTCATAATCATTATTATTTTCTTTACATTTTTCACGAGTACTGCTATTATTTTCTATTTTATTTTCATTATTTTCTATATTATTTTCTATTTCACCATGATCAATTAGTTTTTTAAATCTGAAAAATGAAGGATACATACAACACCACATATAAATTACAAAAATATTAGTATTTAAATAATATTTATAAATAATATTTTATAAATATTTTATATTAATAATATATAAATTGTATTTTTATTATAAAATATTTATAATATTATTTATAAACCAACTAAAATATAAACCATAAATTATAAATTATAAGTATAAATTATAACTATAAATTATAAAAATGAATAAGTCAAACATAATTTTATCCACACTTATGACATATGATACAAACAAATATAAAACTTTAGGAATCGCAAGAGGAATAAACGTGCACGGAGTGTCATTATTTAGAAACGTCATTGGCAACTTGTCATCGCTTTTTGGTGGAAAAAATGATGCAATTAATAAAAAAGTTGATGATGTATATACTGAGGCGATAGATGAGTTAATAAAAAATGCATTAAGTATGTACCCTGGAGTAACGATGATTTCGGGTGTTGAAGTTACAATAAGTGAAACAAAAAATGTAATTATATGTGTTGCAACGGGGACTGCGCTAACACACAATTCAAGCCACTCATCGTCATTTTCGTCAGAATCGAGAGGAAAAGCACAAACTCGAAAAAAATACAAGACGATGACGACGATGATAAGATAAGATAATTACAAAAATAATCTTTACAAAAAATTATTCAGGACTATATGCTATGATTGATGTGGTTGGTGGTGTCTATATAATTGTTTCAGTTTATTATAGTTACTGATATTTTTTGTAGTTAATTTATAACTCCACATTACCCCCATAATATATAACATGACTACAACGGTTCGAGTGGTAAAATTTAATTGAAAAAAAATTATTTTATTCTTATATAAAAGTGAAAAAAAATGAAATATTCTGAAATAGGAATACCATAACAATTGAATAAATTCTGATACTATATTTATTTGTAAATGGTCGGTGTATTCCTTATGTATATGATACGATACGTATAACATTATGTTTGACATTTCAAGAATATTGTATCCATATAGTATTAGTTGTTTATTTTCATTCGTAAATGTTATTTTTAACAAATAAATAGCGATCGAATGATGAATTATATAAGGAAACCTTTTCATAACCTCATTCTTTGATTTGTATTTATAAATAGATGAAAAAATACACATTAAATCATACATATAAAATCCGATACTTACATGCGTTGCATAATCTATATTATAATCGTATTCATGGTGTAATATAAATATAAGGGAATGAATCAAATGGACAATGTTGTTACCCGTCGATTCATGCTTATATTTTAATATTTCTTTCGAGATTGAATTCCAAAAACAAATAAGAGGAATAAGGTAGATTATATTGAACATAATAATGTTTTTTAGAGGTCTACACGATCGATGTATTTATTTATTATACAGTTATACTATATTTTTAATATGATTTTATATTTATTATTCATAAAAATATAAAATGGTTATAATATAAATTAAATATATTTATAGAAAGTAATAGACAAGTCAAATGTCAATCAATTCAAATGCTAATGGTTGTAAAACGAGTTGTTGTGTATTTAATTATTATACGAAAAACGTTAATCCAGATCCTACGCGCCTGTGGTCTCGTTTTAATTATGTGTGTCATTGTCCCCCCCACGACAAGACGTCTTCTTGTTCCACCGATTATTACAAACTTAATGAGCGAAGAAAAGCTGAAATATTAAAATACAAAAACAATAGCAGTAGTATAACAAAAAACCAGCAGTATGCAAACGCTGCCAGCAATCGATGGCTCACGGAAAGAAAAAGATGCTGGGCGACACAAACAGACACGTATACGAATCCGAATACTAGTTATTTAAAAAGAGTTGGCGATGTCCTCGTGTGTAATAAAAATAATGTAAACTGTTCTTTAACAAGCAGTTCAGACGTTCCTGGTAAAATTATAAAACTTTGTTATAATACATCAGTTCCGCTGTATAATTATAAAGTGATAAGAACATATAAATCGGGGGGAACAAAGTGGCCGCAATATTATGGACCCGAAACACCTCAAAAACAACCGTTTCAAGTATAATGAAAATGAAATAATAAAACTATTTGAATATTAGAATTAGAGAATTAGTTTAAAAATCAAGTATAAATTATTTTTATATTTTATATAAATTTAAAATAATTCAACAAAAGAAAAATGGGAAACCAAATGTCTTTAGAAGAACCAGAAAATGACAACCAACTACAAGAACAACAAGAACAACAAGAACAACAAGAACATGAAATGAAAGTAATTGAAAAAAAAGATTCTGAAACAATTGAATCAAATAATACATCAAATCAAAATGGTGTTGGAAATGTAAATAAAAAAATTAAAAGAAATATGCAAAATGATGGATTAAAAAAACGAAGAACAATGTCAAGAAATAACAATTCTTCCACATTTAAAAAAACGAAAAGTAATAGAAGGCGTTGAAATCTTTCATGTTCTTATTTATTTATGTTCTTAAATTCGGGTTGATACAAATGTCCATTGTCGGAAAAATGTCTCCGGACATGCACTCGTCATTTTCGCCCACATTGATACAACTTCTGAATCCGCGATCTTCGCCAATGTAGCAGTATCCAGATTTTGAACGACCGCCGCCTTGTGTTACACTGGTTGCGTCATCGGGGTCGGGTACAGGTGTCATTTTTTTCAAATTCGCTAAACCAGTAGATAAAACATTCGATTCTGTATTATCTTCTGGAGGATAAAGTGCAGTGACTTGAGCTTGTTTTTCACTTTGAGCTCGCGCCTTTTCATCAGGTGTCAAATTCAATCCCTTTTCTAAAATATTTATACCCCCTGTTACCGTTCCAGCTGCAGCATTTGTACCCGCTGCACCAACAGTTGCTGTTGTTTTTATAGTTTCTCCGGTGGAATACCCAATAAATTTTAAAAAAGATTGGATCCAATCTGTAATTTTACCTAAATTAAAGAAATTAAATACTAAAACCCAAATAATTAGAATGATTAATATACCTGATATAACAGACCAAATACTGTAGCTCGACTCCGATGATGCATTGTTGTCAAAAGATTGCGGCGGCTCTGTTCCGCTAAATGCATTTGTTATGGGCGACGTTATAGGCGACGTTATAGGCGACGTTATAGATGATAATGATGATCCAACTTCTTCCATTTTAACAAGTAAATTGCCGGGTTTATATTATTGACTTTGTATAATATTATAATATATTTTTTATAATATTATTTATAACAAATCTAACAATCATATCAAATTAAATTATTATGTTTTTACTCTTCTCTTCAACTTCAACTTATGAAGAGCAGGGCTTGGGACCGCAACCGATTTCGAGAGGGGCGCGGAAAGGATCGGGCTCAATCGTTGTGTTCATCCAAGGACTGACACGAAGTTGGGGATTGGGGGGCTCAGAACGAATTTGCATGTTGGCATTGCGCAAAGAGCTGCCAACAGTGTCAACGCCAATCAAGTACCCGGCATTTAAAAGATTAACACCAAGAAAATCGCCAGAACCCATTGGTTTCATATTCCACGAACTGTTGTTATCCTTGGGCAAAAGATCAGCAGGATTAATATTGGCTTGACCGGAGCAGTTGGGAGGAAGGCCAATTGAGCTGGAAGCAGAAGCCGATACAGAGTCAAGCTGGTTGTAAATAGAACTGTCATCTACGGCCATGGGTACACCGCCACCTGGCCCGTTCCGACTTCCTTTATTCTTCCTATTGCTGTTGCTTCCAACATTCGAACCGGAACTGCTAGACATGTATTCGGGAAACATGGACTTATTTCCTGAATAGTTGTAAATTGCCCAAAGTAACACGAAAGATGCTAAAACAGTGAGCACTTGATGGCTTTTGACATATTGTTGTAAATTTTCAAGCATTATTAATTATATTATATATTATATAAAATAAATGATAAAATATTTTTATAAATTTATATTTAATTAGAATTGACTAAATAAATAAATATAAATAAATTAATGTTTATTTATATTTTATCTTAATTTCTTCATTTTATTATTGCTTTCATTTTTCATTTTATTTCGCCTTTATATTTATTTTAATACTTTAATACTTTAATACTTTATACTGTAATACTGTTATTTATTCATTGTTATTCTCATTCTCGTCTTCGTCATCATTGTTTTCATTGCTATCATTATCATTATCACTTTCGCTGTCATCGCTATCACTTTCATTATCTATTAAATTATATGTAAATTTAATTTCTTCAGCGGCCAAATATGCCTCAACTGCTATTTTTTTTGCAGATTTTGCTTTTTCTTTTGCATCCTTGTACATTTTATAATAAACATCATTTGCATCTTGCAATTTAATTTTTTCAAATTTAGAATCTAATTCTACAGGTATTTCTAAATTAATCTCAACAAGTTCATTCACACCACCAACTTGTATTTCTTGATTTGGTAGTTCCAATATTTTTGTTTCATCGTTTTGATTTTCATTTTTATCTTCTAAATCTCTTAAACTTTCAATACTTTCTATATTTTCTTCATTCTCATTTATGTTGTTTACTTTTAAATTGTCTAAACCATTCAAATTGTTGTCTAAACCATTCAAATTGTTGTCTAAACCATTCAAATTGTTGTCTAAACCATTCAAATTGTTGTCTAAACCATTCAAATTGTTGTCTAAACCGTTCAAATTTATCTCACTACTTACCGAAATTTCAGAATGATTAGAAATATTTTTACTTTTTTCATTTTCACTTATATTGACTACATGTTCATCAGCATTTTTCACAACATTGCTTTGATTTATTGCATCATGTAATTCATGCATCTGATTCGAAGCAAATTTTGAGCTAGGGTCTAAATTAACAACATCATCGTGTATCTTGTTTACAAGAACAATTTCATCATTTTTTTTCGGTTTTATCAAACATGAATTAAATATAGGTTTATCATCAATTTTCAGTATCTGACGAGCATTCATTTCAAATTGAAAACTTTTCGACGTAAATTTAATTCCTTCAAATTCGATAATTGTTATTAACGACATTTCTGGCTTAATATCATCAAATTTTAAAGAGTTATTATTTTCATCAAACACAAAACAGTTTTGAATTCCACCGATACTGTGTTTTATATTATGATTATTATTAGAATTGTTAATATTTAATTTTAATAAATGACTTGTTCCATTCTTGTACGATTTAATAATTGAAGCAAATGCGGTCTCAATATCCGTCTTCTCTAAATCATCAGTAAACCAAATGTGTCTTTTTTCAAAAATGATATCAATGCATGTTTTCTCTAAATTTTCTAAAAACGAGATGAATTCGCCGTCTCTTTCATTTGAAATAATTAAATCAATATATGTTTTTTTACCAACACTCATGACACCTTGTTTTGAAAGACACTTGGGAGATTGCATGTAAAGAGGACGTTTCGTGTAATGTATTTTTGTAAAATATGACCCACCTTGAATACTTGACGGCATTGAGAGAACAATATTTGATAAATTGACGTCTTTATCATCATATGATAAAATCAAGACGTCTGAATTTTCCATTTAATAAACTGATTTGTGCGCGTGTATCTAATTTGTGTGTATTTTTATATTTTATAATAAAATATGTTTTATTTTTATATATTTTTATTTGAAAACTATTTATTATGTATATGTAAATCATTATGTATGTATGTATTCAAATGCAAATGCAAATGCAAATGCAAATGCAAATGCAATATTTATTTACGTTTTAATATATAAATAATAGTATAACATGGTAATATAGTTGAAATAAAGAATCAGAATTTTCACAAATGATTGATTCAAGCAACCAGTTAAAAAATAAAGCCATTGATTATTGTTTAGATATAATTAAGCGCGAAGATGTGAAAAATGAATTAAAACATTTATTTAAACCAGTTATACAATTAATTTTACAAGAAATTTACCCATATATTTATTTATCTGTTTTATTTTTATTAATTAGTTTTTTTTTAGTTTTAGGAATATTTATTTTACTATTGCGTAACAATTATATTTCACAAGTTTTACAATCAAATTCAAATTGTTAATGATTTATATTTTATTAAGGAAAAAATAAAATATAAAAAATAAATTATTATTATTTTTTTATATATGTAATATATATATATATATATATATATAATAATAATGTCGTGCCATTCGTGTATGAAAGGTGGAAGAAAACGAAGAAGTGTGCGTGGTGGTACAGCAATGCTTTCTTCTCCTGTTACTGTACAGATGGGAGGTAAAATGACCGATTTAAATCCGGCATCTCTTAACGATTCCTTTGATAAATCAGCCAACCAGTTGGCCAATGCCGGATATCAATTATATCTTAAACAACATCTTGATCTTGCATCTTTAAAAGGTGTAAATGTAATGAAAGGGGGACGGCGTAGACGCAGTCAAGGAGTGGGAAAAAGAAAAGGAAGAGGAAGAGGAAGAACCGCAAAAAAATATTCACGTAAATCCAAGTCAAGGTCTAGGTCTAGGTCTAAGGTCTAGGTCTAGGACACATCGTGGTGGCGGTAAAGCCCTAGTATATAGTTAAATTAACAATGGCTGCAAATGTAGATACATCCACCGTGATCAGCATGAGGAGCATTGGATTGACAGTAAAGCAATGAATTCGTCGTATGTCCGTGAATATGAAACTTACTTGAAACTTCACAAAGTTTTTGAATTTTGTCTTCTTCTCCATTTAGCAGTAAATCTTCGTGTATGTGTGCAATCATTGCATCACACATATACCTCTCCAATCTTGAAAATACGGGCGTTTTGTTACCATTATCATGGAAACAAGAATTTATATTTATATCATTCATATTCACGCCGTCATTCGACTCTATAAAATCATTACGGTCAACCTTCAAATTCATTTGATACTTCCAAAATGTATCACATGAAACGCGCAAATCTAAAATTACAGTATTTCGATTCGTATTCGTATTTGTATCGGTATTGGTACTAGTAGTGTTGCCAATGTTGTCATTTGCAGTATTCGCATTTGAATTAAACGAGGATGTAAACATTTTATTTTCAACCTTCTTTGATTGTTTGCTTGCTTAATTTATTCCGATTTATCCAAATAATTTTCAATTTTTTACTTAATACAAAATATCAAGTAAAAATAAATACCACATACATGTTATTTGTAAGTTTTTACATTACCATCATCATCGCGTTCTATTACATGCATGTCAATGGCAAGATGCGCATTAGAATTTGATTTCAATGTCGAACCCGAACCCAGCGGATTCACAATCTTGTGTATTTTATTCGAAATATAATGCAATGGCACTTTTACCGTATCATATACAGAATTTACAAAATCAATATGATCACCCATTTTATCACAATTTTTTATAATACTATTATCCAATTTTTGTAATATTACATTGAGTTTTTCTTCTATTCTCTCGACTTGATATTTTAAATTCGTAATTTCATTTCGGATACAACCTGCGCGACATTTACAAGATTCATATTCGTATTCATCTTTTTTAGAAAAACTGGCTAAAAATTCATTTTCATAATCATTCATTGTATAGTATTTTTACTATTTGTATTTTTACTATTTTAGTATATATATATATATTAAAATGTTTATTATTTAAATATATTTATAAAATTGAAAACAACTGTTTAAATTTAACATGGTATCCATCCAAACTTCATACATACAACATACAATAGAATGGTCAAATCAAAGTTTGATATATTTCAATTTATCCGATTGTGGAAACATCAAAAAGATGGTGTCGTCATGATAGGTCGTTGGAATTTGGATTATGATAATACAATACAAAATAGAAAAGTGTACTTGGCAAATATGGATCACTGTGGATGTTGTGATAGTGATACAACCAATTTTGAAACGACTGGTATCGAAAAGCATAAACTAAAGATAAAGGTACAAGATTCTAAAAAAAATATTATTAATTGTAATCGCTCTGATGAATACCTTTTGCCATATGTCATATAGTATCATGTAAATTAAATTAATTGAAATACTTTTTACATAATTCAAAGGTCGTAAAAGCCGTTGCGTGCAACGGTACAGCCCGCATTAGAGCGAAATGAAACCCCCTGTAAAGCCCGCGATATCCTCCGTCATTCAATACTTCTTTTAACCCTTCTCTAAATCCCATTTGTCGTTCTTTGCACGCTTGCAAGTGCGTTTTAATCCTATCCTGCGGATATATGAAAATCCAAGATGCGCATCCCGAAAACGCTCCAATAAAAAATGAATCAAGCGGGTGGATATCATCTTTTTTTTCTATTTTGTTAGACACGTATGATGACAATCGAGGATTTCGTTTCTTATATTCTTCTAAATCTTGTAAATACGTTTGTTCTTGTATTATATTTTTTAAATAATTATAAGTTGAAAAATAAATAGCAAATCCAGGAGTTTCCCTATAAAATGTTGCACTTAATCCCTGAAACAAAAATTTCCGGTTCATCATGTGTTTTTCTATTTTTTGATTTGTCTGAAGCAATATTTTAATTCTCTCAAACGGCGTAACAATAAAACTAGCAGTTAATCCCGCCACCCCCCCGCTGACAAAATCACTATTGGTATATTTTCTTGTTGTTTCATATGTTCCAAATACAATCGCCTTCTCCAGGCCCACGCCAAACAGCGGGGCAGCTACACCTTTATACAAACTCCTAATATTATAGTTTACTACTTGTTTTTTTTGTATATTCGTTTTTATTGTATCAAATGGGTGGCTCGTTATAATTCCAGACATTCCTGCTAAATAACCGTACCCGAAATTCCGTATCGTAAATCCATTTTTTTTACCGCTATCATTATTATTATTATTGTTATTATTATTATTGTTATTATTATTATCATTATTGTTATTATTATTATTATTATTGTTATTATTATTATTGTTATTATTGTTATTGTTATTATTGTTATTATGTTTATTTTTATTATGTTCGTAATTTATTAATGCAACACATATCATTTATAAATTGGAAAATATGTATAATAATTTATTTTAATATTTAATTTTATATAAGTTACATATATATATTAATTATTAAAATTTTTAATTTAATGTTGTGGTCACGATGATGACTCTAATATCAAAATATCAAATAGGTAACAAATTTCAATACTCCCAAACTTACAACTAATGAAAATAAAAATGAAAGCGCTCCCCCATTCCCTGCACCCACTTCATCATAAAACGGTTTCAAGTGGTCAAATACATTCATTTTATATATGAAAATATCCAGCGCATATCCTATGATATACGCCATGGTAAAAAATATAGAGTATACAATAATCTTACTTGAAGAAAATATGTGTGAGTTTGTATTCGGTATATAAGAGTTGAAAATTTGTTTATTTAAAACAATTAATATGACTGTGGCAAATACAACTGTAAGTCCAGCATAAATACCGGCAAGAACAATTGATTTATTTTTAAAATATAATGCAAGCGACGTTAATGCTTTTATTTTCGAATACTTTGACAAGTCATTTAATACATTATCAGAAACATATGCCACGCAAAAATTAATCAAAACAAATAGTACTGCAATTCTAGTATTATGATCCATGGGTTTAATATTGTATTATTTTACTGTATATGTATGTATATATTAAATTGAATATTTTTTATGAAATATATTTAATTTAATTTTTTATTAAATGAAAAGTTAAAGTACTATTTCTAAATGAATAATAATATTCATCTTTTCTGAAACATCGTATATATTTTCTGTATTTATCATTGGAACTCCACATTTTTTTAATGTAATAATTTGACTCGTTTTAAACTCGAGGTCATGAATTGGAACGTCAAATGAAACAGAATCCGTTATAGAAACGGTTAACTTGGCTTGATTAAATACATTTTCAACGCGGGTTCTAACATCAATATAAATATTATTTGCCTCATCAATGTAAATGTATTCGGGAAGCTTGGGAATGCATTTTACAATTAGTTCTCGTTCTCGAGCTTTTTCTTCTCGTTCATCATCCTCATTTAGATTTGGTTCATTTAGATTTGGCTCATTTAGATTTGGCTCATTCAGATTTGGCTCATTCAGATTTGGTTCATTTAGATTTGACTCATTTAGATTGTCATTTTGTTTATGTATACTATAATACAGCTCAGTGTGCCACAAGGGAACATAATATGTTTTATTATCGTGTTCAACCACTTGAATATTATTCACATCAAATAATTCAGAAATTGTTGGATGAATAATTATAACATCATTCATTTGTAACTTGATTTTAATCAACTTAATAATGCAACTAATTCGATCATCGCCGATATCTAAAATTGTATAATATTTTACAATTAAATTATACATAAACAATAGCGACTCTTTGTCCATATTGTCAAACATGCTTGATGTCAGCGTTGCGCATTTATTCATAAGTGCGTGGATAATAATATTCAGTTCTGTCATTTTTTTATTCGAAAAATCTTTCATAAGAGAGTTTATAAAATTAGAAAATAATTCTGAATAACAAAAATCATTATCATTATCACTATTATTATTACGTTCATTTTTTTTATTTATTGTATCATCCATATCGATATTATATTTATCATTTAAATATACATATGCCTCGTTAATTTCTTTGAATTTTGCATTTGATTCATCGGAATTAAAATGTTTATCGGGATGATGTTTCAAAGCTTCAAATCTATATTTTTTTTTCAATTCATCCAATGTATATTTTTTATTTGGAGACAGTCCCAGAATAATTCTTGAGTTTTTAATTTTTATTTTTTCCACAGTAGTCATCATATCGATGTATCTTCGTTATTAAGTTATACATGTAATTTTCTAAATGGTAAATTGGTCTATAGTTATTATTGAAATATTGAAGCGAAGTATATGTATTTATTAAAATATCAGATAAATCATTCATAATTAAATATTTTGTTTTTATCAAATCATTTAAAATATACCAAATACACTCTCCCAAATCATAATTGTAAATAAGAATATCATAAAGCATGTCTCTAAACGATAAAAATACAAGCTGATCGGGATTTTTTATACGTTCAAGTATATCATTACATATTTTTTCATGAGGTTGGTGTTGTGAAGTATTACACATATTAAAATTATTGGTAAAATTAATTATACTTGCACTTGTGTGTTTTGCATTCTTTTTTAAAATATTTTTTGTTGTTGTTGTATTTTCATTCATTATACTTGTTGCATTTATATTTGTTGCATTTATATTTGTTACATTTATATTTGTTACATTTATATTTGTTACATTTATATTTGTTACATTTTTTACCTTTAATTTATCAAATTCAATATTTATTGCGCAACATTTATTGTAAACCGTTAATGGTGGTTTGGGGACGTTTATGATTCTACAGTTATTTAAAATATTATCCGGAATAAATCCAACATGTTCTGTTATAATAATGTATTTTAATCGAACAGAATTAATACCTTGCATATAACTATAAAAATTATCAAGCAACTCGCTATTTATTTTATGAAAATTAGTGCAAACAATTATACCTACTTGATTATGCGATATCGAAGAAATAACAACGTCAATAATTTGGGTATATATTTCATTCCAAAGCAATTTCGCATTGCATCCAAGCAACGACATGTCAATCTCAAAATGAATGTCGCTCATTTTTATAAGATATTGTTCTTTATCATAAGTTACTGTTAATCTTTTTTCATATTTTAAATCACTTGGGCTATATTTTTGTATACACGATAACACCTGAGTGTATTTTCCAATACCCATAGGTCCATAAAACATTAAATTTTTTAAACCGCCGACTGTACTTGGAAATGTAGAATAAAGATCGCGCAGTTTTGGATGCATCGAATGCTTTTTATGTTTCTGAATATAATCATCAAAATGGCATATATGTTGCATGGATGATTAACAATAAATAATAAGAGTTTATTAAATATATTTATTAAATGTATGTATTTAATACATTTAATATTATTTGAACTAATTTGTAAAATTGTATATATAAATAAATAAATAATATATATTAAGTTCAATTAAAATATATAAATAATTGTTAATAACATCTCTTGATAATAACTTGACAATAACTTGACAATAACTTGACAATAACTTGACAATAACTTGACAATAACTTGACAATAACTTGACAATAACTTGACAATAACTTGACAATAACTTGACAATAACTTG
>Ga0114966_10000829_pt1 | contig 29235 bp, 27 predicted proteins | sample M_130207_XF_Meta_FD_87029 | JGI IMG/M metagenome (GOLD analysis project Ga0114966, IMG submission 87029) | Freshwater microbial communities from Lake Montjoie, Canada to study carbon cycling - M_130207_XF_MetaG | ecosystem: Environmental > Aquatic > Freshwater > Lake | place: Lake Montjoie... | reverse complement strand
GCCCCGGCGACGTACATCTGCGACTGCGGTCCGGGCACATTGGTGATCAGCAGATTGAACTGCCGCGGCGGGAACTGAGTCGCCTCCCGGGTGCCCATGGCGTGCAAGGTCGGCGGTGGAAAGCCGGACAGGGTGACGATGGTGCGGGCATCCACCAGGCTGGCCGCCGCGGCATGTGATTCGGTGGCGTGGGAGATCTGCGACAGCCGCACCACCGCGTTGCCCTCCCCCACCGGCAGGTCAATCAGAAACGGGGTCACCTCACTGATGGCCTGACCCGGACCCGAGGGCTCCGATTCGGCCGCCGGATAGACCGACAGCGGCGCCATCGCGCGCACCGTCTGGCCGGCCGGCACCGGCTCTCCCCGGGACAGCAGCCAGTTGCGCAGCGCGCCGGTGATAACCGCCAGCACAAGGTCGTTGACGTCGCAGTCGTAGCGCGCACGAACCAGACGAAACTCCGATAGCGGGGCGCTGGCCACCGTGAACCGACGATGCCGAGAGACCGTGGTGTTGAGCGGACTGCTCGGCGCGCGACCGCGCAGCATCGTGCGCACGGCATCGGCGGCCTGCCGGGCCAACTGCGCCACCTCGCCGCTATTGGTGGCGACGTCGGCGATGGTCGAGCGCAGCGCGCGCAACTCCTGACCGGGTCGGGCCAGCCAGTCGCCGACCGCATCGCTGAGCAGTTCGCCGGCCGTCGGCTCACGCGCGGGCAACCAGATGTCCTCACCCAATCGGGCCGGACGACGGCTGCGGTCGGCGATGACGTGACCGATCTCTACCGCCGTCATGCCGTTGACCAACGCCTGATGGCTCTTGGCGAACAGCGCAAGCCGATTGTCCGCCAGACCCTCGATGAGGTACATCTCCCACAGCGGCCGGGTCCGATCCAATGGACGGCCGGCCAACCGTGAGATGAGATCGTGCAGCTGGGCATCGCTGCCCGGGGACGGCAGGGCCGAACGCCGCACGTGATAGGTGATGTCGAAGTCGGGATCGTCGACCCACACCGGACGCGCGAGACCCAGGGTCACCTCCCGGACCTTCTGGCGGTACCGCGGAATCTGCGGCAACCGGCGCTCGACGGTCTCCAGCAGTGTGTCGTAGCTCAGACCGGCCTTCGGTCGCCGCAGGATCGACAACGAGCCCACATATATCGGCGTCGCGGTGTTCTCCTGGTGAAAGAACGCCGAATCCGATGTCGACAGCCGGGTCACCAGACAACGGTAACCGTGAATACCCGACGACGCGGGAATGTGTCACCATCAATTGCAGGGTCACCATCAATTGCAGGGTGATCATCAATTACGGGTTCGCCACTCTCCAGCGACCGGCCCGAGCCGTCCGATCCATGGAGAGTGTCCGTTGTCCGCCAAGGCTTTACACACCATCGCCCCCGTCGTCGATTACGAGCCGACGGCGTTCGGCGGCCCCCCGGAGCTACCCCCTGCGGTAGCTCGCCGACCCCGCCCCGCCCCGCGACCGCAGCCGCCACCGACCCCCGAGGACGACGGCCGGGCACGAGCCGCGGCTGCCTTCGCCGATGCGGCGCTTCGGCGGGTACTGGAGGTCATCGACCGCCGGCGGCCGCTAGCGCAGTTGCGGCCGCTACTGGCAGCCGGCCTGGTGGACTCACTGCTGTCGGCATATGCCGGCTGGGAACCTCAACAGGCCGCACAGCTACGCCGGGTGCGGGCTCAGGTGACCCGGGCCGACGGCACCGCCGCCGAGGCCGCCGCGTGCTACACCCGCGGCCAACGCGCCTATGCGATCGCCTGCCGCATCGAGCAGGTCATGACGCCGACCGGCTCGCGCTGGCTAGTGGTCGCCCTGCATCTGGGTTGACGCACTCCTGGACCTGATCTAACCCCGGCGAAGCAGCTTGCGTTCCTTGGACTCCGCGCGCTTGGCCTGCCGGCGATCCTTGCGACTGACCGCACCGGGTGCCGCCGCGTCATGCTGCTGGATCTCGGCGTCACCGTCCTCGGACGGTCCGACGTAGGTCAACTGCCGGGCCGCCTCGTCCGTCAGGCCCTTCGCGCGCAGCCCTTCCGCCCGCAAACCTTCCGGCATGGCCTGCGCCGCCACGACGGGAGCCTGTGGGGCAGCCTCAACCTGGACGTTGAACAAGAAGCCGACCGACTCCTCCTTGAGCCCGTCGAGCATGCCGATGAACATGTCGTAACCCTCGCGCTGGTACTCCACCAGCGGGTCGCGCTGGGCCATCGCACGCAGTCCGATGCCCTCCTTGAGGTAGTCCATCTCGTAGAGGTGCTCGCGCCACTTGCGGTCCAGCACATTGAGCAGAACATTGCGCTCGAGTTGCCGCATCGCATCCGGGCCCGCCATCGCCTCGATCTCGGATTCCCGGTTGGCATAGGCCTTTTCGGCGTCGGCGATGAGCAGATCGAGCAGTTCTTCGCGGCTCAGTTCGCCGGCTTCGCCGACCGCTTCGGAGTCGATCAGCTCATGATGGTCGATACCCACCGGGTAGAGCGTGCGCAGGGCTCCCCACAGCGCTTCGAGGTCCCAGTCCTCGGCATAACCCTCGGCGGTGGCGCCGTTGACGTACGCGGTGACGACGTCGACCAGCATGTCATGGGACTGCTGGGCCAGATCCTCACCTTCGAGGATCCGACGGCGCTCCTCGTAGATGACCTTGCGCTGCTGATTCATCACCTCGTCGTACTTGAGCACGTTCTTGCGGATCTCGAAGTTCTGCTGCTCGACCTGGGTCTGCGCACTCTTGATCGCCCGGGTGACCATCTTGGCCTCGATCGGCACATCGTCGGGCAGGTTCAGGCGCGTCAGCAGGGATTCCAGGGTCGCGCCGTTGAACCGCTTCATGAGTTCATCACCCAGCGACAGGTAAAACCGGGACTCACCCGGGTCGCCCTGACGGCCGGAACGCCCGCGCAACTGGTTGTCGATACGGCGGGACTCGTGCCGCTCGGTGCCCAGCACGTACAGGCCGCCGGCGGCGACGACATCCTCGGCCTCCGCGGTTGCCTCGGCCTTGACCGTGGGCAGTTCCTCGTGCCAGGCGGTCTCGTACTCGTCGGGCGTCTCGACCGGATCCAGACCGCGATCGCGCAGGCGCAGGTCGAGCAGGAAGTCGACGTTGCCGCCGAGCACCACGTCGGTGCCGCGACCGGCCATGTTGGTGGCCACCGTGACGGCGCCGCTTCGGCCCGCCTCGGCCACGATGGCGGCCTCCTGCTCGTGGAACTTGGCGTTGAGCACGTTGTGCGGCACTCCGCGCTTGGCCAACTGTCGCGACAGGTACTCCGAGCGCTCGACGCTGGTGGTGCCGATGAGCACCGGTTGGCCGGCCTCGTGGCGTTCGGAGATGTCGTCGACGACGGCGATGTACTTGGCTTCCTCGGTCTTGTAGATCAGATCGGTCTGATCCCTGCGGACCATCGACCGGTTCGTCGGGATCTGAATCACGCCGAGTTTGTAGATCTCTTGCAACTCGGCCGCCTCGGTCTCGGCGGTGCCGGTCATGCCGGCCAGCTTGTCGTAGAGCCGGAAGTAGTTCTGCAGGGTGATCGTGGCCAGGGTCTGGTTCTCGGCCTTGATCTCCACCTTCTCCTTGGCCTCGATGGCCTGGTGCATGCCCTCGTTGTAACGACGGCCCACCAGGACGCGGCCGGTGAATTCGTCGACGATGATCACCTCGCCGTCACGGACGATGTAGTCCTTGTCGCGCGAGAACAGTTCCTTGGCCTTGAGACAGTTGTTCAGATAGCTCACCAGAGGTGAATTGGCTGCCGCATAGAGGTTTTCGATACCAAGCTGATCCTCGACGAACTCCACACCCAACTCGTGGACGCCGACGGTGCGCTTGCGGATGTCGACCTCGTAGTGAACGTCCTTCTCCATCATCGGCGACAAGCGAGCGAATTCGGTGTACCAGTGCGAGGCACCGTCGGCCGGTCCGGAGATGATCAACGGCGTGCGCGCCTCGTCGATGAGGATGGAGTCGACCTCGTCGACGATCGCGTAGCTGTGGCCGCGCTGTACGAGGTCTTCCAGCGAGTGCGCCATATTGTCGCGTAGGTAGTCGAAGCCGAACTCGTTGTTGGTGCCGTAGGTGATGTCGGCCGCGTATGCCGCGCGGCGTTCGTCTGAGGTGAGCCCGGACAGGATCACCCCGACCTCGAGGCCGAGGAAGCGGTGCACCCGGCCCATCCACTCGCTATCGCGTTTGGCCAGATAGTCGTTGACCGTCACGACGTGCACCCCGTCGCCGGCCAGGGCGTTGAGGTAGGCGGGCAGCACACAGGTCAGGGTCTTGCCCTCACCGGTCTTCATCTCAGCGACATTGCCGAAGTGCAGTGCGGCCCCACCCATGACCTGGACGTCGAAGTGGCGCTGGGACAGCACCCGCCAGGCCGCCTCGCGGGCCACCGCGAACGCCTCGGGCAGCACGTCGTCGAGTTTCGCGCCGTCGGCAACGCGAGCCCGGAACTCGTCGGTCTTGGCCCGCAGTTCAGCGTCGGTGAGTTTCTCTACGTCGTCGGACAGGGTGTTGACATAGTCAGCCACCCCCCGCAGGCGCTTGACCATGCGACCTTCACCGAGGCGCAGCAACTTCGACAGCACATTTTCCCCTGAGAGATAGGAGGCATCCCCTGTGGATAGGGGGCTTGAGCGTCCTCCATCCTAGGCGACGCGGCGATATGGCCTCCTCAGGCCAGTCGGATCAATCCGTAGTCATAGGCGTGCCGCCGGTAGACCACCGTGGGACGGTCGGTCTCCTTATCGTGGAACAGGAAGAAGTCGTGCCCGACCAGTTCCATCTCGTAGAGCGCGTCGTCGACCGCCATCGGCTCGGCTGGATGCTCCTTGACCCGCACGATCCGGCCCGGTTCATGCTCCTCGGCGGCGATCTGGTCGATGGTCTGGTCCAGGACCGGCCCGGCCGGGCTCGGCGTGAAAGCCTCGGCGAGTTCGACCGGCAACATCGCGACGGCGCCCTGGCGAACCGAGACCGGGGTCTTGTCCCCGTAATGCACCTTGCGACGGTCCTTGCCGCGACGCAGCCGGCCCTCGAGTTTGTGGACGGCGGCCTCGAAGGCGCCGTAGAAGCTATCCGCGCAGCCCTCGCCGCGTACCACCGGCCCATCGCCGTATGCGGTGATCTCGACGTGCTGGCAATTCTTGCGCTGTCGCCGGTTGCGCTCATGGGAAAGCTCGACGTCGAAGCGGCGGATCGTGTTGTCGATGCGTTCGGCGCGAACGAGCTTCTGCCCCACATAGACGCGGTAGTGGTCGGGAACCTCCACATTGCGGCCGGTCACCTGAACGTGGGCGTTGGGCACGGGTTCGGAGCGGTCATCTTCGGCGGTGAACTGAGAGGAATGGGCGGATTGTGTTGACATACTTGGCAACTCGATTCTGTTACGGGTTCGCACGCACGGTGCTCACGCGGCCTGTCATGGATAGCTGCGCCGCACACGGTTGGCGAAAATCGCACCCGACGGCGCCAGAGGTCTTAGAAATCACCTCCTACACGGTGGGTGTAACGGTTATCCGCGACGGTAGTCGCAGTCGGTGGGCACTGCCACCCTTTACCGCGCCGTGTTTGACAACAGCACGGTCACACCTGTGCCAACGCCAGCACAGCCGTCACTCGGGCACCACCGGCAGCCAGCACCCGAACCGCCTCGGCGGCGGTGGCCCCGGTGGTGACAATGTCGTCGACCACCAGCACCTCCCCCGACGGCACGGCCAACAGCCGCACCCGGCCGGCGATATTGCGTTGCCGCGCCGCGCTGCTCAGACCCACCGAGTCGCGGACACCTCCGGCGGTCCGCAACACAGGTGCGACGGTGACAGCCGGACCTGCGGCGGCCGTTGCGATACGGGTGACCGGGTCGCCACCGCGGCGGCGGGCGGCCGACCGGCGGGTCGGGGCCGGCACCACCGACAGCGGCGCGGCAACGACGCCCCAGGTCAGCAGGCGGTGGATGCCCGTGGCCAGTGCCGCCGACAGCGGCGCGGCCAGGTCGCGGCGGCCGTGTTCCTTCAGTGCGACGATCGCGTTGCGCCGCGCGCCGGCGTAGCGGCCGAGGGCGAAAACCGGGACGCCGGGATCGATGCGGGTGGAGACGACGTGCGGCTCGTCACAGCGCACGGCCAGTGCTGCCGCGCAGACCGCACACCACCGGGTCGACGGTGCCCCGCAGCCGCCACATTCCAACGGCAGGATCAGGTCGAGCACGGCGTGGTTGAGCATTCAAGAAGTCTGCAGGCCGGGTGTGACAGGTCTAACCCGGCAGCACAGGCACCGCGCCGGGCACCATGAAGGCGCGCAGTTCCGACCAGGTCTGGCCGTTGGTGGCGCTGGTGCTGAGCAGTTGGAGAACGCCGCGGGCGTCGGCCACGTAGACCGCCGCGGGATTGGCCGCAACCGTGGCCACCGGCATCACCAGGTTGGCGCTCGGGCCGTCGGAGTTCACCCCGTCGAGGTTGACGTAGGACACCGGGTGAGCGGGATCGCGGCGGGTGACCACCAGATCGTCACCGGTACGCCAGGACAGCGCGACGACCGAATTCCCGAGACCGAATCCGATCCGGCGGGGATAGGTCAGCGCGACCTCACCGCCCGGCGTCTGCTGGACACCCGCCAGTACCACTTCACCGTCGATCACCATCGCCACCCGGGTGCCGTCCCGGGAGAGCTGCAGTTCGGCAATCGAACCCGGGAACCGGGAGGTGACCGCGGCCGAATCCACCGGGATGCGGGCGGGTTCGTCGGCGGCTTCGCCCCGGACCACCCGCACCACACTGTTGCCGTCGACGGCCACCCAGACCGCGTCATCGAGTGCCCACGACGGCCTGGTCAGGGTCCGGCCGTCGGTGGCCCGCACCGCCTGTCCGCCGTTGGGTCCGATCCACAGCGATTCCCCGGCGTCCGGCGCGGCGACGACAGCGGCCACGTCACGCCCGTCGCGGGAGAAGGCGGCCGCGCGCTGATCGCCCATCGTGCCGAAGGAACCCTGCACCTTCGCCGAACCCTGCCCGTCCAGCGCCACCAGTGAACCGCCGATCAACGCGTGTACGCCGGCTGTTGCGCCGTCTGCGGCACCGGGGTCGGTAGCGGCGACGTCGGTGGTCTTCCAGCCGTCGACAAATCGGTCGTCGAGCGCGGTTCCGTCAACACTGATCAGGTAGGGACCGGTGATATCGGCGCGTGCGAGAGTCCAAATCAGTTGCGCCGCAAGCAGTAACCGGCTACTCGGATCAGTGATGGTGAGATTTTCCAGGTCCACGCGCGCGCCGCCGTAGCCGCGACCCACACCGGATTTGCCGCCGTCGGCGCGGGTGACCGGACCGCGTAATTTCAACGGCGGACCCAACAGGTTGCGCACCGCGTCGGCCATCTCCGGCCGCGGTCCCGCAATCAGCTTGGTGACCAGTTCGGTGGCCAACAGATCCGGGTCGGACACAGCCAGGTAGCGGGGGTCGGGCACGACGGTGGTGCCGGTGGGATCGATGAAGTACAGGGTGCTTCGTTTGTAAGCCGACTGGAACTGCTGCCAATCCAGGAACACACCATTGGGCAGGCGGTTGATCCGCCACCCGTTGGGTGTCCGCACCAATTCGATGGGCCCGGGGTCGGGCAACTGTCCCTCACCGGTCTCGAAGACGCCGATGTCGGACAGTGATCCGAGGATATCGGCCGCCATGGTCACCGAAACCGTGTCCAGAGAACGGGTTTCGGTGAACACCACCTTGTCGATGAGCAGCGCGCTGCCCTGGTCGTCCCAATCCTTGGATGCCGATTCGGTGAGGAACTGCCGCGCCGCCAGATGGCGGTTGGCGGGATCGGCGGTGGCTTTGATGAACTCCCGGAGAGTCTGGTCGGGATCCATACTGGAGTTCGGCTCGGGCAGTTTCTTGGGCGCCGGCCGCTCGACAGTCCCGATCGCCTGTGGCGCAGAGGAATCCGGTACGCCCGCACACCCCGGCAGCAGCGTGATCGCGCCGACCAGCAGCGCGGTCAGCAGCCGATTCCTCACACCAGTTCCCCGGCGGATTCCCGTTGGCGTTCTGCCGTAACGGGTTTCATGGGTAGCGGACTGGTGGTGACCTTGTGTCCGCGCGTCAGCGGCAGGGTCAGCCGGAAGCACGCACCCTTGGCCGGCTCGCCCCAGGCCTCCAGCCGACCCTGATGCAGCCGGGCGTCCTCGATGCTGATCGCCAGACCCAGGCCGGTGCCACCGGAACGTCGCACCCGGGAGGGATCCGAACGCCAGAACCGGCTGAACACCAACTTCTCCTCGCCCGGACGCAGGCCCACCCCGTGGTCGCGGACGGTGACCGCGACGGTGTCCTCATCGGCAGCCATCTTGATCAGCACCGGTTTGTGTTCGGCGTGATCGATGGCGTTGGCGATGAGGTTTCGCAGGATGCGTTCGACGCGACGCGGATCCACCTCGGCGATGATCGCTTCGTCGGGCATGTCGACGAGTAGTTCGATACTGCCCTCGGCGGCCAGGTGCCCGACATTTCCCAGCGCCCGGTTGACCGTGGTGCGCAGATCGACCGCCTCGACGGACAGTTCCGCCACGCCGGCGTCGTGACGGGAGATCTCCAGCAGATCGTTAAGCAGCGTCTCGAACCGGTCCAACTCACTGACCAACAGTTCTGTCGAACGGCGCAGCGCCGGATCGAGATCTTCGCTGTTCTCGTAGATCAGGTCGGCGGCCATCCGCACCGTGGTCAGCGGCGTCCGCAATTCATGGCTGACGTCGGAGGTGAACCGCCGCTGCAGGTTTCCGAACTCCTCCAGGGTGTTGATCTGACGCTGCAGACTTTCGGCCATATCGTTGAACGACACGGCCAGCCGGGCCATATCGTCCTCACCGCGTATCGGCATCCGCTCGGAGAGGTGGCCTTCGGCGAACCGTTCGGCGATCCGAGATGCCGACCGTACCGGCAACACCACCTGCCGCGACACCAGCAGCGCGATACCGGCCAGCAGCAGCAACAGCACCAGGCCGCCGGTGGCAATGGTTCCGCGCACCAGCGTGATGGTGCTCTGCTCGCCGGTGAGCGGGAAGATCAGATATAGCTCCAGGTTCGTGATTCGCGACGGTGCGGGTGTGCCGATCAGCAGAGCCGGCCCGGAGTAGCCCTCGGTGCGTACGGCCGCGTACTGATAACTGACCTGCCCGGCCTTAACGAACTCGCGCAGTGAGCGCGGAATCTGATCAACCGGGCCGGCCGCGGTGGCCTCCCGTGGCCCGTCGCCCGGGACGATCAGCACAGCATCGAACGTGCCCGCCAAGCCGACTCCGGAGGTCTGGCCGGTTTTGGAGATCAACGTTGTTCGGGCCAGTTGCAGGCTGCTGTCCAGGGACCGGGCCTCTTCACCACTGACGATCCCACTGACGGTACCGCGGGCGCGGTCGACCTCCTCGGTGGCAGCGCGGACCTTGACGTCAAGCACCCGGTTGGTGATCTGGCTGGTCAGTACGAAGCCGAGAATTACGATGACCACTGCCGACAGGCCCAGGGTCAGAACCACCACCCGCAACTGCAGCGAGCGGCGCCAGATCATCGCCAGCGAGCGACTCAGCGCACTCGTGCCCCGCACGACGGGTCCCGAACGCCCCCGCGGACCGCGAAAGCGCCGCTTCGAGGCCGGGGTCACGGCCGCGGCTCCTCCGCTGCGCCGTGGCCCGGCCGGGTCACGGCGGTCCGGCCTTGTAACCCACTCCTCGAACGGTCAGGACCACCTGAGGATTCTCCGGGTCCCGCTCGACCTTGGCCCGTAACCGCTGGACATGCACGTTGACCAGACGGGTATCGGCGGGGTGCCGGTAGCCCCAGACCTGTTCGAGCAGCACCTCTCGAGTAAACACCTGCCGCGGTTTGCGCGCCAACGCCACCAGCAGATCGAACTCCAATGGAGTCAGCGAGACCTGTTCACCCTCGCGGGTGACCTTGTGGGCGGGCACATCGATCTCGATATCGGCGATGGACAGCATCTCGGCGGGTTCGTCATCGTTGCGCCGCAGCCGTGCGCGAACCCGGGCAACGAGTTCCTTGGGCTTGAACGGCTTCATGATGTAGTCGTCGGCGCCGGACTCCAGCCCCAGCACCACGTCGACGGTGTCGGTCTTGGCCGTCAACATCACGATCGGCACGCCGGAGTCCGAACGCAGCACCCGGCAGACGTCGATGCCGTTCATCCCGGGCAGCATGAGATCCAGCAGCACCAGGTCGGGTCGCAGTTCACGCACCGCGGTCAGGGCCTGCGAGCCGTCGGCGACCACCGCGGTCTCGAAGCCCTCATTGCGCAGCACGATGGTGAGCATCTCAGCCAGCGAGGGGTCGTCGTCAACGACCAGAATCCGTTGCCTCATGGGAACCATCGTGTCACCGAATCGCGATTATCCCCGTCTCCCACACCGCATGTTGCGGCAGTAACCCGGCTAATCGCCCAGCGCGGCGGCCAGCTCCGCGGGGTCGACGTCCGGCCCGGCCACCGACCACGGCCCGTACCAGTGTGCGGCGGCGAGGCCGGCATAGACCGCCCCGGTGCGCTGCTGCAGGCCGGCGTCGCGTTCGTAGGCGTCGCGGGCACGGTCGGCTTCCAGCCCTTCCCGGCGCTGCGCTCGCCGGGCGGCCAATTCCACCGGCACGTCGAGCAGAATCTGGCGATCCGGCGCCGGCAGCCCGAGCCGGGAGTACTCGAGTTCGCCTATCCACGAGACCATCTCACCGTCGGCGTCCTGGTGCAGGCGGGCGGCACTGTAGGCGGCATTGGAGGCGACGTAGCGGTCCAGGATGACGACGTCGTGGTCCCGGTGCAGCGTGGCGATCTGCTGCTTGGCTGCGGCCCGATCGAGGGCGAACAGTACGGCCATCGCGTAGACCGAGTCCGGCAGGTCCCCGTGCCGGCCGTGCAGTGCCTCGCTGGCCAGGTCGGCGGTGATCGACTGACCGTAGCGCGGGAACGCCAGCGTGGTGACCGACCGTCCGGCGCCGCGCAATGCCTGCGACAGGCCCTCGGTCAGCGTGCGCTTGCCCGCCCCGTCAAGGCCCTCGATCACGATGAGCACTTCCACCGCCGCCGCTAGTCGAATCCGATAAACGACGCCACCGCATCGCCGGGGGCACGACGCGACTGCACATGGTTGGCGACGAAATCCTCATCCGGGAAGCCCATCGCGACGCAGGTCATGATGACCTGGTCACCGGGAATGTTCGCATTTTCGCGCACCACCGATGACTGCATGATGCCCTGGCCGTTGATCACGGTGCCGAGTCCTTTCGACCACGCCGCAAGCACGAGGCCGTAAGTGACTGCGCCACAGTCGAAGTGGGCGATCGTATCGTTTGCCAATTCCTTGTCGACGGTGATTACGACGGAGACAGGAGCGTCGAACTGCCGGAAACCGCGCATCACCCAGTCCTGGCGACGGGCCTTGTCATCGCGAGAGATACCCATGGCCTCGAACAGTTGAACCGCGATCTCAACCTGGCGATCACGATGCGCACCCTCGTATCCGTGGTTCAGCGTGATCTCGCGGTCGACGGCCGAGCCCGACACCATTTTCTCGGTGTTGCCCCGGCGAACCCGCTCAAGGGGCTCACCGGTGAGCACATGGAAATGCCACGGCTGGGTATTCATCGACGACGGCGCGCGCTGGGCGATCCTGATGACGTCCTCGATCACCTCGCGTGGCACGGGCTGGGTGGAATACCCGCGGATACTGCGCCGTTCGAAGACGATCGTCTCCAGGTCGCTACCGCCGCTGTGAAGCTGCACGGTCAGTACCGGTAGTGCTCCGGCTTGTACGGGCCGTCGACGTCGACGCCGATGTACTCGGCCTGATCCTTGGTGAGTTTGGTCAGCGTGCCGCCGAGCGCCTCGACGTGGATCTTGGCGACCTTCTCGTCAAGGTGCTTGGGCAGCCGGTAGACCTCGTTGTCGTACTCGTCGTTCTTGGTCCACAGCTCGATCTGCGCGATCACCTGATTGGAGAAGCTGTTGCTCATCACGAACGAGGGGTGGCCGGTGGCGTTGCCGAGATTGAGCAGCCGGCCCTCGCTCAGCACGATGATGGAATGGCCGTCCGGGAAGACGAATTCATCGACCTGTGGCTTGATGTTGATCCGCCGGATCGCCGGATCGCGCTCAAGGCGGGCCATGTCGATCTCATTGTCGAAGTGGCCGATGTTGCCCAGGATCGCCTTGTCCTTCATGGCCCGCATGTGGTCGAGGGTGATGATGTCCTTGTTCCCGGTCGAGGTGATCACGATGTCGGCCCAGCCGATGGCCTGCTCGACGGTCTTGACCTCGAATCCGTCCATCATCGCCTGCAGGGCGTTAATCGGGTCGACCTCGGTGACCGCGACGCGGGCGCCCTGAGCCTTGAGTGCCTCGGCGCTGCCCTTGCCGACATCGCCGTAGCCGCAGACCAGTGCGGCCTTGCCACCGATCAGCACGTCGGTGCCGCGGTTGATGCCGTCGATGAGCGAGTGCCGGGTGCCGTACTTGTTATCGAACTTGCTCTTGGTCACCGAGTCGTTGACATTGATGGCCGGGAAGGTCAACTCGCCGGCTGCGGCGAACTGATAGAGCCGCAACACACCGGTGGTGGTCTCCTCGGTGACACCCTTGATGGCGTCAGCGATGTGCGTCCATTTATTCGCGTCAGCCTTGAAGCTCTCGCGCAGCAGATCGAGGAATACCTTGTATTCGGTGGAGTCATCCTCTTCGCCCGGAGGAACCACGCCGGCCTTTTCGAACTGCGCGCCGCGCAGCACCAGCATGGTGGCGTCGCCGCCGTCGTCGAGAATCATGTTGGCCGGCGCCGGGACGCCATCTTTGGAAGGCCAGGTGAGCATCTGTTCGGCAGCCCACCAGTACTCCTCGAGACTTTCGCCCTTCCAGGCGAAGATCGGGACACCGAGGGGCTCCTCGGGCGTGCCATTGGGTCCCACGACCGTCGCCGCGGCGGCGTGGTCCTGGGTGGAGAAGATGTTGCACGAGGCCCAGCGCACTTCGGCGCCGAGGGCGACCAGTGTCTCGATGAGTACCGCGGTCTGCACCGTCATATGCAGCGAGCCGGATACTCGCGCGCCCTTAAGTGGCAGCACGTCGGCGTACTCGCGGCGCAGCGCCATCAGGCCCGGCATCTCATGTTCGGCGAGCCGGATCTCCTTGCGGCCGTATTCGGCCAGTTCGAGGTCGGCGACTTTGAAGTCGATTCCATTGCGGAAGTCGGCGGTGAGCGTCATGGCGCATACGTTAACCCGACCCTGCTCAGATCGGTTCAGCGGCCCCGTATCGCTCGGCGAACGGCGTCATCAACCGCGCCAGGTCGGCGGCCACGTCGTGGTCGGCCTCCGGCGGCATGGATACGTAGCTGATGGCCAGCCGCACGATCGCCCGGGCCAACACGCCGGCGTCGGCCGCTTCGGCGTCCACCCAGCTGTCCAAGAACGCATCGGCCAGCCGCCGGCTGCAATGCGTGATGATCGGACCGCTGTCGACGGTGATGATCTGCAGCAGATCAGGTTTGGCCGCCCCACTCAGCATCGAGATCACCAACGGGTCGGCGGCCGAGTCAGCGAAGAATGATCGGAAACCAGACAGGAACGCCGCGTGGACGTCACCAATATTGCCCTCAATCGCGCCACTGACCGCATCCACCAATCGGTCGGCCAACCGCAGCGCGTACCCCTGGGCCAGACCCTGCCGGGAGCCGAATTCGTTGTAGATGCTCTGCCGGCTGACGCCCGCGCTGTGGGCGATATCGGCCAACGTGACCGCGGCCCAGTCCTTGGTCAGCAGTTCCTCACGCATGGCGTCGAGCACGCAATCGCGCAACACCTCGCGCGGACGGGTCACGACGGCCTACCGCACCGGCGTGCGGTCGAGATCCGGTTCCAGGTAGATGACGGTGGCCGCAGGCACCGCTGCCCGCACCGCGGCCTCCGCGGAGTCGATGGCGGCGGCCACCGTGGCCAGATCCGTGCCGGGCGCCAGTGCGATCTTGGCGCCGACGAGCATCTCCTCGGGGCCGAGGTACTGGGTGCGAAGGTGGATCACCCGGTCAACGAGTTCGGTTCCCGCCAGAGCGTCGGAGATGGCCGCCAACTCCGGGGCGGTGGCGCCCTCACCGATCAGCAGGCTGTGCATCTCAATCATCAGGATGACGGCGATGACAGCGAGCAGGGCGCCGATCAACGCGGTGCCGATACCGTCCCAGATCGGGTTCCCGGTCAGAACCGTGAGCCCGACGCCGAGGAGCGCGAAGACCAGACCGAGCAGTGCGCCGGTGTCCTCCAGGAGCACCACCGGCAGTTCGGGGTTGCGCGAGTGGCGAATGAACTGCCACCACGTTCCGCGGCCCTTGAGTGGCCGGGACTCCACCACCGCGGTGCGAAAGCTGTAGCTCTCCAAGCCGATTGCCACCACCAGGATTGCGACGGCCACCATCGGGGAGTTGAGCGGTGTGGGGTGGCTGATCTTGTGGTAGCCCTCGTAGAGCGCGAATGCCGCGCCAAGACTGAACAGCACCAGCGCAACCACGAATGAATAGAAGTACCGACTGCGGCCGTAGCCGAACTGGTGCAGGCTGGTCGCCTCCTTGCGGGCCCGACGCTGCCCGAACAGCAGTAGCGCCTGATTCGAGGTGTCGGCCACCGAGTGCACCGCCTCGGCGAGCATCGAGGAACTCCCGGTGATCAGAAACCCGATGAACTTCGCGACGGCGATACCGGCGTTGGCGACCAGTGCCGCCATGATCGCCCGGGTGCTACCGGAACTGGACATCGCACACTCCTGTTGTTGTGGTCAGGTGGCGTCAGAGGCCGACGGTAGCGCGGAACAGCCTGGATGGTTCCGATGCCTCAAGGCGGATAGGTCCGTCGTCGGCGGCCACCCAGGCCGCGGCGCCGCGATCGAGTCGCACCTCGTCGGACTTGGCGCGCACGATTACCGAACCGCGGGTGCACACCAGGATCTGCGGGCCGTCGTGGCGTGCCGGTGCATCCACCTCGTGGCCGAGATCGTCGCCATCCACTGTGAGCACCGATGCGGCGAACTCCGCCGCCGGGGTCTCGTAGGCCAGCTCGATACCGTCGCGTCGGGCTGCGACCCGGGCGTCGGCGACGGGCGTGAAGTCCAACACGCGCAATAGTTCGGGTACGTCGACGTGTTTGGGTGTCAGACCGCCGCGAAGCACGTTGTCGGAGTTGGCCATTACCTCCATGGCCATGCCCTGCAGATAGCTGTGCAGGTTGCCGGCCGGCAGGAAGATTCCCTCTCCACATTTGAGACTGATCCGGTTGAGCAATAACGCGGCCAGCACGCCGGCGTCGCCCGGGTAGCGCTCGCCGAGTTCCAGCACCGCCTTGGCCTCGGAAGCAAATTCCTTTGCGCCAGAACGGATATAGGACACCGCGCCCTCCAGCACCGCCGGGATGAGCACATCGAGATCGGGCTGGGGTGCGGTGATCCAGGTGGTGAACAGCGCGCGCAGACCCGAAGCATCGGACTGATCGGCGAGAAGTCCGATGAACGGATCCAGCCGGGGGACCTCGAGGGCGCGCATCAGCGCAACCGATCGGGCCGCAGGCCGGAACCCGGCGAGCGCCTCGAAGTCGCCGAGTGCCACCAACAATTCCGGCTTATGGCTGCGGTCGCGATAGTTGCGCACCGGTGAGTTCAGCGGCACCCCGCGGCGGTCCTCGCGCTGGTAGCCCTCGACGGCCTGTTCGGCGCTCGGATGCGCCTGCAGCGACAGCGGTTCGCCGGCGGCCAGTACCTTGACCAGGAACGGCAGGGCGTCGCCGAACCGGTCGCGGACCGCGGAGCCCAGTTGGCCTTCCGGATCGGCGCTGATCGCGTCGAGCAATGACGTCTCGCCGTGCGGCCCCTCCAGCTGGGCCGGGTCAGCGGGGTGGGCACCCAGCCACAACTCCGCCTCCGGATGCGCCGTCGGCGTCGGCCGGCCGGTGAATTCGGCGATGGCACTGCGCGATCCCCAGGCATAGGTCCGGATCGCCCCACGTATCAGTTGCACGGCGTCGCTATCCCCCTGCCAATCGCAGATACACGGCCGACATCTCCAGCCGCAGGGCCAGGGTAGCCAGTTGTTGTTCGGCGCGAGCACCGGACGGCGGGATCGATCCGGAGTCCCCCACGTCTTCGGCACCCACCAGGTCCAGATCGTCGATTCCCGCCACGCGGGCCGCCAGCACCTGCCGCTCGGCGGCCAGCGTCAGAGCCAGTACCCGGACCCGGGTGGGCCGCGGTCCGTCGATCTCCTCGTCGTGGAACAGCGCTTCGGCCGGGTCGGTGAATCCGGTCGAACTGCCGAAGCCGGAACGCAGGGCCACCATGGCATCGGCAAGACCCGCGGCGACGACCGGCCGGCCGGCCACCCGCAGCAGCACCGCCGAGCCGTGTCGGGCCAGGGCCAGGGTGGCCGGAGCGTCGCCGGCCAGCACCGCCTGACGGCCCGACATCCGATCTGCCAGTGCCTTGGCCGGATTGGTGAACACCTCCCGAACGGCGCTGTTCCGCAACGCCTCGGCGTCAAGTTCGTCGGCCAGCGCTGCCAGATCGGTACCCAACGCGGGATCGACCGCCGCAAGCGTGGCCAGACCCGCCGCCAGGTACCGGCACAGGCCGAACTCGTCGGGCACCGGCATCCGCGGCGCGAGCACCGCGGCACGCCCGGCGGTGGCGTCCCGCAGTGGCCCCTCGTACGGCGCGGCCACCACCACGCGCGCACCCCGTCGCACCGCGATGGCTGCCGCGCTGACGAGCACCGGGTCGCCCGGATCGTCACCGGCGACCACCAGCACGTCCAACGGCCCAATCCACGGCGGCGACTCGGCGGCGGTGACCAATGGTTCGGCTGCCGACCCGGACAGCGCGGCGGTCAGCATCGCGCCGGCCGCGGCCGCGGCACCACGGCCGCCGACCCAGATGACCGTGCGGGGCCGATCGCCGTCGGCCACCGGATCCAGCGCGCCCTCCTCGACTGCCGCCGCGGTCGCGCGGACCTGCGCACCGGCCAGCGCCGACGCGCGCAGCAATCCGTCGCGATCCGCCTGGATCAGTCCGGCGGTGTCGTCGAGATCGACGGTGGCCTCTGTCGCGCTCACGGCGTAGCCGCGATCTGCTCGGTGGCCTGTGTCGCGCTCACGGCGTAGCCGCGATCTGCTCGGTGGCCTGACCGACAAGGCGATCGACCTCGGCGGGCGTACGCGCCTCGACATTGAGTCGCAGCAACGGCTCGGTGTTCGAGGTTCGAAGATTGAACCAGGAGCCGTCACCCAGATCGACGGTGACACCGTCGAGGTAATCGAGCGAAACAGTCTGCGCTTCAAAGGATTTCACGACGGCAGCCACACACGCTGGAGCATCGTTGACCCGGAAGTTCATCTCACCCGATGCCGCATATCGCTGGTACTGGGCCATCACGGCAGACAGCGACCGCGATTGCTCACCGAGGGCGGCTAGAACGTGCAGGCCGGCCAGCATGCCGGAGTCCGCACCCCAGAAATCACGGAAGTAGTAGTGCGCCGAATGCTCGCCGCCGAAGATGGCTCCGGTTTGGGCCATCAACCCCTTGATATAGGAGTGGCCGACTCGCGAACGCAGTGCCGTTCCGCCGCGTTGGGCGATCACTTCGGGAACCACCCGTGAGGTGATCAGGTTGTGGATCACCGTGGCGCCGGGTTCGCGGGTCAGTTCCCGGTCGGCGACCAGTGCGGTCACCGCCGACGGTGACACCGGACTGCCCCGCTCATCGACGACGAAGCAGCGGTCGGCATCGCCGTCGAACGCCAGACCGATATCGGCTCCGGTGGCTGTGACGTGGCGCTGAAGATCCATCAGGTTCGCAGGTTCCAGCGGATTGGCCTCGTGGTTGGGAAAAGTTCCGTCAAGTTCGAAATACAACGGCAGCAGAGTCAAGCCGGGGATCGCGCCGAGGACGGCGGGTGCGGTGTGGCCGGCCATGCCGTTGCCCGCATCGACGGCCACCCGCAGGGGGCGCAGGCTGCTGACATCGACCAGCGACCGGAGGAACTTCGAATAGTCGGCGAGCACATCCTGATCATGGATCTGTCCGCGCGGGCCGCCGTAGGCCGGGACGCCGGCGATGATGTCGTCGCGAATTCCCGCCAGACCGGAGTCCTCGCCGACCGGTTTGGCTTGCGCCCGGCACAGTTTGATGCCGTTGTAGGCCGCCGGGTTATGACTTGCGGTGAACATCGCGCCGGGACAGTTCAGGAGACCGGATGCGAAATACAACTGATCGGTAGAAGCCAGTCCGATCCGCACGACATCGAGGCCCTGGCCGGTGACGCCCTCGGCGAAGGCGGCGGCTAACGACGGCGAACTCGCCCGCATATCGTGACCGATCGCCACCCGGATGGCGTCGTCGTCGCGGTGGCTCTCGTCACGGTGGTTTTCGTCGCGCAACACTCGGGCGAACGCCGCACCGACATCGGCGACGAAGCCCTCATCGAGTTCCACGCCGACCAGGCCACGGACGTCGTAGGCCTTGATCACACGGCGCACCTCAGCGGCGGGCCTGGGCATGGTGGAGCTCCTGGGGCGTCGGGACTGATGAGCCCCGTCAGCCTAGCCGTTGGTCAATCGGTGGGGTCGGGAAGAACCCGCAGGTGCCCACGCCGGCGGCCGGCCGAACCGGACTGCTGCCCGCCGGTACCCGGCGACGCGGACGGCGTCGTGCCGAGCGGATCGGAGAACCCGGGCGACGGAGCGGTGGCCGACACTCGGCCCTCCCGCACGGCGTCGGCCAACGCGACGAGGTCGTCCTCGTCGGGATTGGTCGGCAACGGTGCGGCATGCCGCATCATCTCCCAACCCCGGGGTGCGGTGATCCGGCTCGCATGTCCGATGCACAGATCCCAGGAGTGCGGCTCGCGGGCAATTGCCAGCGGTCCCACGACGGCGGTCGAGTCGGAGTAGACGTAGGTCAGCGTCGCCACCGCATAGAGGGGGCACCCTGGCCGACTGCATCGACGGGGAACATTCACGCTCGCGAGGCTATCGCGGTCAAATGCGGGTCGAAGCCGGACACGCGCAGCCATGCGGTTGCTGATGTATAACCGTTACGATCTGAGTCCGTGGCTGATTCCCGCAGTTCCCGGCGTGGCGGTGTGGCTGGGGGCGGCTCACGCCGCGGCCGGGAGATGCGTGGGCCGCTGCTGCCGAAATCGGTTCCGGGGTGGCGCAGCCGCGCCGAACGCTTCGATATGGCGGTCCTCGAGGCATACGAACCCATTGAGCAGCGCTGGCACAACCGGCTCACCGGTCTGGACGTCGCCGTGGACGAGATTCCGCGCATCGCTCCCAAGGATCCTGACAGTGTGCAGTGGCCGCCGGAGGTGGTGGCGGATGGGCCGATCGCACTGGCCCGCTTGATACCGGCCGGAGTTGATGTGCGCGGTGATCCCACGCGCGCCCGAATAGTGTTGTTTCGCAAGCCAATTGAACGACGAGCCAAGGACTCGGTTGACCTGACCGATCTACTTCACGAGATCTTGGTGGCACAGGTAGCCACCCACCTGGGGGTCGAACCCGCTGTCATCGACCCCACCATCGGCGAGGACTAGATGATGCCGCGCTTGAGGCGCCGGCGCTCCCGCTCCGAGAGTCCGCCCCAGATACCGAAGCGCTCGTCGTTGGCCAGTGCGTAATCCAGGCATTCATCCTTGACATCACAGCCCAGGCAGATGCGCTTGGCCTCACGGGTCGAACCGCCCTTCTCCGGGAAGAACGCCTCAGGGTCGGTCTGCGCGCACAGTGCGCGCTCCTGCCACTGATCCTCATCACCTTGCGCCGCCATCAAGTCGCTCGGATCCGGCACCAGACTCAAATGCGTCCGGGCCAGGTTTCCGATGAACGACGACCCAGTGCCGATGCGCGGTTCGCCTAGCGTGTTCAGAAACTGATCGCCGAGAAATTGGTCGTAGGACATATCCGCCCCTCCTAACTATCGTGTGTGAAGTTCGTTGTGCCGATTCGGTTTATTCGAACATCTGGTCGAATCACGGTCTGCCACACCGAAACCGGCAGGTCGCCCGGGAAATGACACTCATGTGATTAGACAGTGCCGATGTGCGGCGGTCAAGGCATATCGCTGATTTAGCTACCACTTTCTTCCGAAATTCCGGCGTGTCGTCACCGCGGCGTGTCAGCGCGGTGACGCCAGCGTGACCGCGTGCGAGCCGACCGCCTAGTGTCGGTCGGTGTGAAGATCACGGTTCTCGTCGGCGGAATCGGGGGCGCACGGTTTCTGTTGGGGGTGCAGCGACTGCTGGGATTAGGTCAGTTCGGCGGAGCCGCAACCGATCCTGATCACGAACTGACCGCGGTAGTCAATATCGGCGATGACGCGTGGATGTTCGGCGTTCGCATCTGCCCGGACCTCGACACCTGTATGTACACCCTCGGTGGCGGTATCGACCCCGACCGGGGTTGGGGACACCGTGACGAAACCTGGCATGCCAAGGAGGAATTGGCCGCTTACGGCGTGCAACCGGACTGGTTCGGGCTCGGCGACCGCGACCTCGCCACCCATCTGGTGCGCAGCCAGATGCTGCGCGCGGGATACCCGCTGTCGGCGGTGACGCAGGCATTATGTGACCGCTGGTCGCCGGGTGCCACGCTGTTACCGGCCAGTGACGACAGGTGCGAAACCCACGTCGTGGTCACGGATCCGGACAGCGGCGATCGTCGGGCCATCCATTTCCAGGAGTGGTGGGTGCGCTACCGCGCCCGGATCCCCACGCACAGCTTCGCCTTCGTCGGAGCCGACAAGGCGGTGGCCGGCCCGGGAGTCGTCGAGGCAATCACCGGAGCCGACGTCGTCATGCTGGCGCCGTCCAACCCCGTCGTCAGCATCGGTGCGACGCTGGCAATTGGCGGTATCCGGGGTGCGCTGCGCTCTACGGGCGCCCCGGTGATCGGATACTCGCCCATTATCGGGGGCAAGCCGTTGCGCGGGATGGCCGATGACTGTCTGACGGTCATCGGTGTCGAGACGAGTTCGGAGGCGGTCGGCCGGCACTACGGCGCCCGGTCTGCCACCGGGCTGCTGGATTACTGGTTGGTCAGTGACCAGGACTATGCCGATGTGCCCGGTGTGACGGTGAAGTCGATTCCGCTGCTGATGTCCGATCCGGCGGCCACCGCCGAAATGGTCCGCGCCGGACTGGACCTCGCCGGGGTGATGCTGTGACGCGCGACCACAGTCCGACGGCGCCGCCGAGCGGCGACCCCGGTCTGACGGCGCCGCCGAGCGGCGACCATGGAACCGCGGCGGCCGTCGAGATCCTGCCGGTGCCCGGACTTCCCGAGTTTCGGCCCGGCGATGATCTCGCGGCTGCCATCGCCGCGGCCGCACCGTGGCTGCGGGACGGCGACGTCGTCGTTGTCACCAGCAAGGCGGTGTCCAAGTGTGAGGGCCGCATTGTCACTGCCCCCGCCGATCCGGATGAGCGGGATGCATTGCGCCGCAGGCTGATCGACTCTGAGGCGATCCGGGTACTGGCCCGCAAGGGGAAGACCCTGATCACCGAGAACCGTCAGGGTCTGATCCAGGCCGCCGCCGGAGTCGACGGATCCAATGTCGCCACAACGGAATTGGCCCTGCTGCCGATTGACCCGGATGCCAGCGCGTCGAGGTTGCGCACCGCGTTGCGTGAAATCCTCGGTGTCGAGGTCGGGGTGATCATCACCGACACCATGGGCCGCGCCTGGCGCAACGGGCAGACCGATGCCGCGATCGGGTCGGCCGGGGTGCCGGTGCTGCACGGCTACGCCGGCGCGCTCGACGGCCACGGTAATGAACTCGTGGTCACCGAGGTCGCCGTCGCCGACGAGATCGCCGCCGCGGCCGACCTGGTGAAGGGCAAACTGACCGCGGTGCCGGTGGCGGTGGTGCGCGGCCTGACGATGCGCGATGACGGATCGGATGCCGCGCGTCTCCTGCGCAGCGGCGAGGACGACCTGTTCTGGCTCGGTACCGCCGAGGCGATCGAACTCGGCCGACAGCAAGCCCAATTGCTGCGCCGGTCGGTACGCACTTTCACGACGCAGCCGATCGAGGCCGGTCTGATCGAAGCCGCCGTCGCCGAGGCGCTCACCGCGCCCGCCCCACATCACACCCGCCCGGTGCGCTTCGTCTGGCTTGCCGACCGCGCGCGGCGCATCGCACTTCTGGATCGGATGGCACAGGCGTGGCGCGCCGACCTCGCCGCAGACGGTAAACCGGCCGAGGCGATCGATCGCCGGGTGGATCGCGGCCGGATTCTCTACGACGCACCCGAAGTCGTGATCCCGTTCCTGGTACCCGAGGGCGCCCACCACTATCCGGACCCGGTTCGGACCGCGGCCGAACGCACCATGTTCACTGTGGCCGTGGGTGCCGCGGTGCAGGCCCTGCTGGTCGCGTTTGCCGTCCGGGGAGTCGGCAGCTGCTGGATCGGATCGACCATCTTCGCTCCGGACGTGGTGCGCGACGTTCTGAACCTACCGCCGGACTGGCATCCGTTGGGCGCGGTGGCGATCGGCTATCCCGACGAGCCGCCGCATCCCCGCGACCCTGCGCCGGTCGGCGACCAACTGGTCCGCCGATGAGCGTGCGCGAATCAGCGATCGCACTGCTGACCAACTGGGAAACGACCGACTGCGACCAGGATGCGCTACGCCACGCGGTGCTGGCCTTCCTGCACGCCCGACCGGACAGCTGCATGCGGTCGTGCGTGGCCGGCCACATCACCGCGTCCACCCTTGTCGTCGATGACAGCGCGCAGAAGGTGCTGCTGACCCTGCATCCCCGCTTCGGACGATGGCTGCAGTTGGGCGGGCACTGCGAGGACACCGACATCGACATCTTCGGTGCAGCACTGCGGGAGGCCACCGAGGAATCCGGGATCACCGATCTGCACCTGCACCCGAATCTTGCTGCGGTTCATGTGCATTCGGTGACCTGTTCGCTAGGTGTCCCGACCCGACACCTCGATCTGCAATTCATCGCCACCGCCGCGCCCGGAGCCGAGATCGCCATCAGCGATGAGTCACTGGATCTGCGGTGGTGGCCGATCGACCAACTGCCCGATGGGACCGACGCTGGACTGATCCGTCTCGTGGATGCGGCTAACCGTCGCTGGAGTAGCGGATCCCGCAATCCGGGATGAGCACCCCGGGCCACACCCGGGCGCCGCGCAGCAACTCGCATCGCGCTCCGATGTCGGCGCCGTCGCCGATCACGCCGTCCCGGATCAGCGAGCCCGGTCCGATCCGCGCGCCGAACCCGATGATGGAGCGTTCCACCACCGCACCCGCCTCCACGGTGGCGCCATCGAAGATCACCGCGCCGTCGAGACGGACCCCGGGTCCGATCTGCGCGCGCCTGCCCACCACGGTGCCGCCGACGAGTACCGCACCGGGCGCCACTGTCGCGTCGTCGTGCACCAGACTTTCACCGCGGCGCCCGCCCAGTGCCGGCGACGGGGCCAAGCCGCGCACCAGGTCCGCCGAGCCCCGAACGAAGTCCTCGGGTGTGCCCATATCGCGCCAGTAGCCGGAGTCGACGAAGCCACACACCTTCGCCCCGTCGGCCAGCAGTGCCGGAAAGACCTCACGTTCCACCGATACCGCCCGGCCGCGCGGGATGCGGTCGAGGATCTCTCGTTTGAAGATGTAGCAGCCGGCATTAATCTGATCGGTCGGCGGATCCTCGGTCTTCTCCAGGAATGCCAACACATTCCCGTCGGCGTCGGTGGGCACCGAACCGAACGCACGCGGGTCGGCGACCCGGACCAGATACAGCGTGACGTCGGCGTCACGCTCATAATGGGCGGTGAGCATCGCGGTCAGGTCCACACCGGACAGCACGTCACCGTTGAACACCATGACGGTGTCGCCGCGCAACGTCGATGCGACGTTGGCGATTCCGCCGCCGGTGCCCAGCGGCCGCTCCTCGGTGACGTACTCCATCTGTAGGCCGAGCGTCGCGCCGTCACCGAACTCAGCCTCGAAAGTCTCTGCCTTGTAAGCGGTTCCGAGAATCACGTGCTCGATACCGGCCTCGGCGATCCGGGACAGCAGATGGGTCAGGAACGGTAACCCGGCGGTCGGCAGCAAGGGCTTGGGTACCGCCAGCGTCAGCGGCCGCAACCGGGTGCCCCTGCCGCCCACCAGGACTACCGCGTCCACTGCACTCATCGTGTCCCCCTGGTCAGCATCCGGCGCGACTTGCGGACCGCCGCGCGGGCCCGTACCTCCAGTGCGGCCCGCATGGTCCAGCGCAGTGGCGCTTGCCACCGTCGGCCATGACGATCAGCCAGATAGATATAGGTGCTGTCGTGGTGGGCACGCAGGTTGCGCGCCGGTTCCCGGCCGGTCGAGTGCCCTTTGTCGTGCAGGATCTCCGACGCCGGCACATAGACATTGAGCCAGCCCGCCCTACCCAACCGGTCACCGAGGTCGACGTCCTCCATGTACATGAAGTAGCGCTCATCGAAACCACCGACCGCGTCGAATGCCTTGCGGCGCACCAGAAGACACGATCCCGACAGCCAGCCCACCGGTCGTTCGCTGGGCTCCAGACGTTCCTGGCGATAGGCCTTCGACCACGGATTGGCTTTCCAGGCGAAGCCGACCACGGCGTGCATCCCACCACGGATGAGGCTGGGCAGGTGACGAGCAGACGGGTAGACCGAGCCGTCGGGATCGCGAATCAGCGGGCCCAGGGTGGCGGCGCGGGGCCACCGGCCGATGGCGTCCGTCAGCGCATCGATACTGCCCGGCCCCCACGTGACGTCGGGATTGGCGATCAGGATGAATTCCTGATCGGGCGGCACTGTGGCCACCGCCCGGTTGACGGCGGTTCCGTAGCCGAGATTTGCCCCGGTGCGCAGCAGTCGGGTGCCCGGGTAGCGTTCGACCGCCTCCTCCGGCGTGCCGTCGCTCGAACCGTTATCGGCGATCACCACCGACAGCGGTCGGTCGGTGGCCACCGTCAGCGATGACAGGAACCGGTCGAGATGCGAGCCCGGCGAATACGTCACCGTGACCACCGTCAGGGCCGGCTCATCACTCACGGCGTCGAGGTTATCGGCTGGCCCGCCAGTGGTACGGCAAGCGCCTCTGCCAACGCCTCACGCCACGGCCGCAGTGCGGTCAGACCGGCCCGGGTCGAGTCCACCATCGACAACACCGAGTACACCGGGCGGTGGGCCGGGCGCGGAACCGCGGCGGTGCTCACCGGACGCACCCGATCCGGATCCGCGCCGAGTTCGTTGAACACCGCCCGCGCCTGCTCGAATCTGCTCGCCGCGCCGGCGTTGACAGCGTGCAGGATCGGCGCGGTGGTATCGCCGGCCGCGACCTCGAGCAGAGCGGCCACCAGGTCCCTGGCGTAGGTGGGCGCGCCGGTCTGGTCATCGACCACCTCGATAACGCGGTCGGTAGCCGCCAACCTGCGCATCACCGCCACGAAATCGGTTCCGTCGCCACCGGTGTACACCCAGGAGGTTCGGACGACGTGAGCCTCGGGCAGTGCGCTCAGTACCGCGTGCTCGCCGTCGAGTTTGGTCCGCCCGTACACGCTCAGCGGTCCGGTGCCGTCGGCGATCTCATAGGGGCGATCATGGTCGCCTCTGAAGACATAATCTGTCGACACGTGCACCAGGCGGGCGCCGACCCGAGCGCAAGCCCGGGCGAGATTACCCGGACCGACGGCGTTGATCAGGTGAGCGCCGTCCGGATCGGCCTCGGCCGCGTCGACATTGGTCATGGCCGCACAATTGACCACCACATCGCCGGTGCGGACCACACGTCCGGCGGCCGATTCATCGGTGATATCGAAATCCCGGCGGGTCAGGGCCGCCACGTCGTAACCACGGGAGGCCGCCTCACCAGCAAGGAAACCGCCGACCTGGCCACCCGCGCCGGTAATCACCATCCTCGTTGCCACGCCTAGGAGTCTGGCACGCCGGTTTCGGCTACCGGGTAAGCGGCCCTATCGCCAGTAGCCTAGGCAGGTGCCAGCTGAGACGGAAGTGACGGTAGTGACACGTGGGCGCCCGATGGGGCGCACTGTGGCCGCACTGCTGGCCGTGTTGATCATGGTTAGCACCGGTGTCGCCTGGGGTTCGGTCCGATCGTTCGAAAGCGGCATCTTCCACTTCGCCACCGGAATCCTGGGCGGTGGCGGCAGTAGGGACGGCGCACTCGACATCATGTTGGTCGGCATGGACAGCCGCACCGACGCCCACGGCAATCCACTCTCAGCCGACGAACTCGCCCAGCTGCACGCCGGCGATGACGTCGCGACCAATACCGACACCATCATCCTGGTCCGGATACCGGACAACGGTCGCTCCGCGACGGCGATCTCGATTCCGCGCGACTCCTACGTGGAGGCGCCGGGCCTGGGCAAAACGAAGATCAACGGGGTGTACGGAGAAGTCAAGCTGGACCGGATGAAGGAACTCGTCGAAAACCAGGGCATGGATCCGACCGAGGCCGAACCCCGGGCGGTCGAGGCGGGCCGCAACGCCCTGATCAAGACCGTCGCCGACCTCACCGGTGTCACCGTCGACCGTTATGCCGAGATCGGACTGCTGGGCTTCTCGCTGATCACCGACGCCCTCGGCGGCGTCGAGGTATGCCTGAAAGACCCTGTCTACGAACCACTTTCGGGTGCCGACTTCCCGGCTGGCTGGCAGCGGCTCGACGGCCCACAGGCGCTCAGCTTCGTCCGGCAGCGTCACGACCTGCCGCGCGGCGATCTCGACCGGGTGGTACGTCAGCAGGTAGTGATGGCTTCGCTTGCCCACCAGGTGATTTCGGGTCGCACACTGAGCAGCCCGGCAACTCTGAGTCGGCTGCAGGATGCCATCCAACGCTCGGTGGTGATCTCAACGGGCTGGGATGTGATGGATTTCGTCAAACAACTGCAGAAGTTGGCCGCCGGAAACGTGGCCTTCGCCACCATCCCGGTCCTAGCCGAGGACGGCTGGAGCGACGATGGCATGCAGTCGGTGGTGCGGGTCGACCCCGCTGGTGTGAAGGACTGGGTAGCCGGACTGCTGCAGGACCAGGCGGCGGGCAAGATCGAGAAGGTTGCCTACTCTCCTGAACAGACCACCGCAGACGTCATCAACGACACCGACATCAACGGTTTGGCGGGCGCGGTCTCGGAACGACTCAGCGCCGTCGGATTCACTGCAGGCACCACCGGAAACAACGACAAGACGAAGGTGGTCGAAAGCCAGGTGCAGGCCGCCACCGCAGACGACCTGGGCGCCCAGGCGGTGGCGAAGGACCTCGGCGGACTGCCGATCGTCGCCGATTCATCGATCCCTCCCGGAACAGTGCGAGTGGTGCTTGCTGACGACTACGCCGGTCCGGGTTCCGGACTCGACGGCACGCTGCCGACCTCGGCGATGGTCGACCAGCAGTCCGCCGACGATGCGGCTACGGCCGTTGACGCGGCACTGGCGTCGCCGGTGATCACCGCGGGGTCCAATGACCCGAAGTGTGTCAATTAATGGCGCGCGTCAACTGATGACCAATCTGACCGACGCGCTGTTGACCCCGATACTCTCGGCCGACCCCAAAGGCCCCCGCATCACGTATTACGACGATGCGGTCGGTGAACGCATCGAGCTGTCTGCCGTGACGCTGGCGAATTGGGCGGCCAAGACCGCCAACCTGCTGCGCGACGAACTCAGTGCGGGCCCGGGCACCCGGGCGGCGATGCTGCTGCCCGCACACTGGCAGACCGCGGCCGTGCTGCTCGGCGCGTGGTGGATTGGCGCGGAGGTGGTGTGCTCCGGCGACGCCGACATCGCACTGTGCACCGCCGACCGGCTTGCCGAGGCCGACGAGATCGTGGCCGGCGGTGAGGTGGCGGTGCTGTCACTTGACCCGTTCGGCAAGGCCGCCCCGAACCTGCCGATCGGCGTCACCGATTACGCCACCGCCGTCCGGGTGCACGGCGATCAGGTTGTGCCCGAACGACATCCGGGCCCGGCACTGGACGGCCGGTCTGCCGACGAGGTGCTTGACGCGGCACAGCGTCGCGCTGCAACCCTCGGCCTCACTTCGGCCGACCGCGTCATGTCGGCCCAGACATGGTCAACCGATACCGAGATCGTCGACAACCTGCTCGCGGTGTTCGCCGCAGGCGCCTCGCTGGTGCTGCTGGCCAACCCAGACCCCGCACTACTCGACCGGCGCCGGGCGACCGAGAAGGTCACCCGGACGCTGGACTCCAGTTAGCTCAGGTCCTGCGGTGGCTTCTGCGGGTGGTGGTCATAGGCTTTCCGCCATGAGCAGCAACCGTGCCCGGCTGGATGTCACTGCGGTGTGCCACGACCTGGTCGGCCCGGACCGCCCGTGGCATCGCCTGGACGTGGTGGAGACCACCGGGTCCACCAATGCCGATCTGCTGGCCCGGCACGCCGCCGGGGAGGACATCGACGGCGCGGTGCTGATCGCCGAACATCAGAGTGCCGGCCGCGGCCGCAACGGACGTGCCTGGTCGACCCCACCCCGATCGCAGATCGCACTGTCGGTGGGCATAGCCGCGGCCGGAGTTCCGGCGAAGGCCTGGGGTTGGGTGCCGCTACTCACCGGCATCGCGGTGGTCGATGCTGTCCGTGCCACTACCGGAGTGGACGCAAAACTCAAGTGGCCCAACGACATTGTGGTCGGCGAGGGAAAACTTGCCGGCATCCTGGCCGAGGTCGCCGCGCCCGATCCGGTGATCGTGGTGGGCCTAGGCCTCAACGTCACGCTGACGGAAGATGAAGCACCCGATCAGCGCGCGACATCGCTTCTCATGTTGGGCTCGACGATGCTGGACCGCAGTGCACTGCTCGATGCCGTGCTAGCCGAACTCAGCGCCCGGATCCACCGCTGGCGCTCAGCCGGCGGGCCCGACGCCCTCCTAGTCGAGGACTATGGACGCCTCAGTTCAACGCTGGGTACCCGGGTCCGCGCAACCCTGCCCGGAGACGGCGAAATCATCGGTATCGCAACAGATCTCGATGAAAGCGGTCAGCTGTCCATCGACACCGGCGCCCAGACCGTGGCAGTGTCCGCGGGCGATATCACCCACCTGCGGACTGCTGCACCGGCGTAGCGTTAGCGCAGCAGCGCGCGGGACATCACAACCCGCTGAATCTGGTTCGTGC
>Ga0114966_10000827_pt1 | contig 29270 bp, 45 predicted proteins | sample M_130207_XF_Meta_FD_87029 | JGI IMG/M metagenome (GOLD analysis project Ga0114966, IMG submission 87029) | Freshwater microbial communities from Lake Montjoie, Canada to study carbon cycling - M_130207_XF_MetaG | ecosystem: Environmental > Aquatic > Freshwater > Lake | place: Lake Montjoie... | reverse complement strand
GAATGCTCGATTTGCTCTTTATAACTGTACGCGGGTGATGGTGTTCCGATCGTCGCATTTGCAGCGGCAAGGAACCGTCCTGCGGGGTCGATCAGGTTGCGTGCCTGTGTGAGTGTCAGCGTGCTGTAAGGGGCACGCCAGCGGCCTGAATAGGTCAGCGTGTTGGCTTCACCCGAATATCCAAAGCCGTCCGTGTGCGGTATCCAGCCGTCAAAAATCATCACAGGATTCCGCCTCCGGTTTTAGGTGTTGCAAGTGTGGCTTTATTGGTGACCGGTGCTGCTCCGGTGTCCTTTGGTGTCGTGTTGACTGCAATTTGTTGCATCACCGCCAATTGCTTGTCAGGCTTTTGAGCGAACACGCCAGACAGGAGCGAGTTGAAAGCGGAGGAACTGGCTTTCATGCTGGTGGCGGCGGGTGCGTTCATGCCGAGGGCACCAGAACCGCTCAAAGACGGTGTGGAGGCGGTGAACTTATCCTTCAGGTCGCCCACCTGAGCGTCAAACGATGCCTTTGATGCCGCGATGCGTTCTGACGCAGCTGCGTTTTCATCGTAAATCGCTTGCTTGGCACCCCCCATGTCTTGCTTGGCAATTAGTCCGAGACTTAACTTGTTTGCAACTGACGTGAGCGTCTCCCAGATGGTCAGTAGGGCAAGTGCGATGCTGTTGGTGACCAGAGTCCATGTGTCGGCAGGATTAGCCAAAAACGCGGCCACTTGTGCGGCGTAACCTGACACGGTGGTGAGAGCGTTGGTCAGTGCGTTGACGATCGGTCCGATGAGTGCATCAGCGGCAAGAGCGATGTACGAAAACGCGGTGTAGATGTTTTCGCCCAGCTTTTTGAACGCACCACCTTCAGCCACCTTCATAATCGTGTCCATGAATCGGCCACGGAAATATTGGAACGCTTGACCAACGATCAATAAATCCTGACCCACCCGAGTCGATGCGGCGGTGGTCTTGGTGTCGGAGGCCCGCCCAAGATTGGCGAAACCGTATTTGGTCCGATCAAAATCGCCTTCGGATCGTTTGGTTTTGGTCATAAATTTACTGATCACATATTCCGACCGGGTTTTCCCGCTGGCTTGCTGGTCCTCTGCGCTTGCATCCACACCGTACTTGCGAAGGATCTGGAATTCACCAGCCATCGCTGATGCCAGATTCTCACGGATCATCTTCGGATCGGCGTTGTCCTGACTGGCAAGATCGCCCACCCTGACCTCCAGTTGCTCGGCAAGGTTTTGTGCCATTTGTTTGCCGACGCCCTGATTGGTCAGTTGGTTGACACTGGCGAGATAACTTTCGAGGATTTCCGCCTGCGAGCCAAGCCCCTTCGATTCCAAAGCGGCGGAAAACTTTTTGGCTTGATCTGCGGAATTACCCAGCAAAACGTCCGTCTTGGAGAGCGTTTCGTTCAGGGTGCTGGCGTTGCTGATGCTGTCGCCGATGCCGTTGGCGACCATCGAAAACGCTCCGCCGATGCCTTTGGCGAGGATGGTCCCGAGTGCAACCGATCCGACCTGTTTAGCGAATCCACCGATCGCTGAAAACGCCTTCGACAGCCCCGATGTCAAGCCGGAAAGGTTGGTCCCGATCCGGACATAAAGTTGAGAGACTTCATTCCCCGCCATGATAGATCCTTTCCAGCGACCGGGTGATAGATAGCAGCGTGTCGGGTTGCAACAGCCCCGGTGGGTCCGAATCTTCAGTGACCAGGGCGATGGCTTGCAAAGGTGTCAGTTCCAACACGTCCCGATAAGACAGATGGCATTCGACGACTAGATGGCGAATCAGTTTATGCCAATTGACGGGGTCGCCTGATCCGCCGGAGTCGGGTTTGGATCACCCGGTCTGCGGCCTGTCCAAGCGTAGGTCGCCAAGTCAGCAAACCGCATCGGATCCATCACATCCACGATGGCGGCGGCCTGTGCTGACGAGGTGTCCGGCTGAAACTTCCGCATCATCTCCGCAACCACGGCCACCTGTAGATCAATCGAGCGGAGGATTAACGCCACGCCGTCTTCGGAGTCAATTGCGGGTGGAAAGTAGGCGCGTTGACGGATCGCAACCTTGAAGATCTCAGCCACCACGGCAGGAGCCTGACCACGGCTGGCGATGTTGGCCAGATCCATCGGATCGTCAGCCACTTTCCGCACCGTGGCTTGGATCCGTGACCGGCCACCGATCGTGAGCGGGGACAATTTAAAAATTGCCCCGCCGGATTCGACTTCAATGAAGTCATCGCCAAGTTCGTTTAAATGAAATACGGCTGGCATGATCGGTCCTTAATTGGCGACGAGTGTGCAATTCTCGGTTGTGAGATCGCCGTGATTCTGCAAGCTGAAATCCATATTGAGGATGTCATTTGGGTCCAAACTTGTGGCGTACTTCGTGACCATGAATGTCCCGAGTACAGAGAGACTTCCAGCCGTGATATTTGCCGTCAGATAATCACCACGGCGGAACGTCCAGGCGGTGCCGTTGGCAAAGGGTGCCGTCAGGTTGGACTGACTGACATAGCAGGAGAGTTCCAGCGTGGTCTTGGCGTTGCCATAAGCCACCAAGGTACCGTTCTGATTTGTCGGTGCCTCAGCCACTTCGATTTCACCGTCAATGGAACCGGACTTAATCACGAGCGTCGTGTTGCCGGTGCTATTGGCGACAAGATTTTGCGTGATTGGTGAGATCAAAACGGTGCCGTTTCGGAACGTCTGCGGATTGCCTTTGAGAGCCATTTCGATAGCCTTTCAGGGTCAGGATGGAGTAACGAGGAAATCAATCGAGAATTCAAACGTCCAGATATTCGTTTGACCCGTTGAAAATGGAGTCGCAAACTGTTCTGGCTCGCTCGTGATATTAATCAGGCCGGGGCAGGTGAAACCGGTCATCATGGTGATCGCCGCAAAACCGTTGGTGTAGGCTGCAACGGCGTCGATATCGAGTATCGAAAACTTGTATCTGTAGGTGTCCATGTAAAATGGATTATTGGCGTAGTCACGGCTGAACCCGGCAGGCGTGACCACGGCAACCGGTGGATCGTCGGTGGCTGGTGCATATTCCAACCACAAATCGGGGAGCGAGCCTTTGTTTGCAGTCCAGTAAGCCTGAATCAGTTGCGGGAGGTTCACGCCGGCACCGCCAGACTAGGTTTGCGGCGGATGACTTCCACTTCGGTGTGGTGATTAGCCAGCGATGGCAACCGGACAGAGTCCACCTGGGCGGTGAAATCAAGCCCGGTGTCAGATTGGAGTCGCATCCAGAACTTCTGCTCGACCGGTTGTATTTGGACACCCGGCAGATAGACCGTGTACCGGCCTAGGGTCTGCTCGAAATTGCCCTTTTGGACATAGCGAAATGTGGACTTTTGATCGACCCGGCAGCGACATGCAATGACCTTGACGAGAGCCTGTGCAGGCTGTCCCATCGTGCCCTTGGTGTTGGTCTCTTTATAGATCGTTGCGGTTGCATTTAGCAGATTGGCGGGCAAGCTCATTTTGTACCTGCCTTTTTTAATGCGTCGCGGATCTTCTGTTGCATGATCGGTAACGCCCTTTGAAACGCGGGTCCAAGGAACGGGCGGGCGGGCAAGCCTGCCTCTGCATCACCAAACTCGTGTACGCGACCGTATTTCATGAGATCCCGTGGCCCGACTTTAGAGGATAAACCGTCAGGTGCAATTTCAAACCCGATTGAATTTCTCAGGTATCCGGTTTGCTTGTGCGGAGGTGTGCCGGGTGCCGATGGGACACCGTTTCCGGCGACTCCCAAGGTGTCCTTGGTGAATTCGTCCATTTTGAATGTGCAACGCTGAATAGCCTTGACCATCGCAACATGAACGTTGCGAGAATATTTATTACCACGCCATTTGACAGTGATATTTGTGGCCATATTTTTTAACCCGCCGCCATGATGCGATAAGGCTGAATCAGTGTCGAAAGGAAGGGTGGCAAACCCTTCATAAACGCCGTGTTTAGCACATAGCTATAGTCGCCAATGGACTCGCTGGAAGCGACCGATGATTTCGACTGCATGTCGAGCATCCAGCTCATGAACGCACCTATGAGCATGTCCTGCACTGTCTGGTCAAGCCCATCGGATGTGTACGTGACGACGATATTCGAGACGCCCGGTGTCCAGCCTAAAAGCTGATTCTGAAAGCCTTGATATTGTCGCGACAACCGACCATCGGAATCGAATTTCAATCCGGTGATGTCTGCTGCCGTTCCGCTGATGACCACGGATGTGATGGCGGTAACGGGCGAACAGTTGAGCCACAATATCGACTGATTTTCACCTTTGAAAGTTTGTATTTTAGTTCCGGCGGAAATCTCGCGGCCCAACGATTGCACCAGAAACGATTCGGCAGCCATTGCGAGAGCCTGTAGAGGCCCCGGCGCAAGTGCGGCGAGCTGTGGATACAGATTGGTGACCGATGGCGAGATTGGCACGGTGGTATCTCTTGAAATAGATCCCGCCTGCACGGGGAAGACATGCAGGCGGGACGGGGCGGCGGAGAACTAAGCAACTAATAAATCAACTGACCAGAACACGCCCGGCGTATGGCTGTACGATCCGACCACCGCGACGGGCGCGAAGGACGAATTCGTAGGCACCATTTTTGTAGGCGGGTTGGTCGTTGACTTTGATGGTCGGGCTAACCCGATCCAACATGTAGTAAAGCGACTTGAAATCGGCGTAATACAGGCCACGGTAAGTGGCTGTTCCGATGTCTGGGACGTTTTCGGAGATGATAATCGGGCGACCCAAAAGGCTACCGTTCAGCCAATTCGTGCCACCACCAGGAGTGTCACCAATGAAGCCGTAATTCGGCAGGAAAATGCCACGACCGGATGTATCGACAAGGCTGGCAATCTTGCCCAGCGTGTTCGAATTCATCAACCACGAACCGTTGGCACGGAACTGCTGAGGGACGCCGTAGAACAGGTTCGTCAGATCTTTGTAACCGATTTTGTCGCCTGTACTTGTGACCACCGCGGTTGTCGGGAGTACGGACGCTTCGGTCAACCCGTTAGGCTGGCCTATCCCGGTCCCCGCGACGATTGCAGCATCGGTTGCGACCATCAACGACTTTTGGAAGATATCGGGAATCAAAGTCGAAAGACCGTAGGCATTATCTTCCAGCAACGAAATTGAGAATAGGCCGTAAGCCCATACCTCGTTGACGTTAATGTCAATCTGATCAACGATCAGTGCGCTACCCTGATCAGTCTGGTTAGCATTCGTGGGCGTTTCACCGCCCCACAAGACTGTGACGGGAGAGGCTGGAAGGATCGGATAGTTGCCCACAAGAGCGGTTCGGACCCGTGGGAAGCGAGTCGTCAGTGCGGTTGTCGGGATGGTCCTGACAGCATCCTGCAGCATACCGGCCATCGGAGGCGTCATGATCAGTTCGGACCACTGGATCGGCACCAGAGCAGCACCACCACCGGATGTACCAGCGGCAACGCCTTCGGTAAAGGCCTTGCGAACGATATCACCGGCTCCAGCGTAATCACGTCCACCACTTCGCATGAACTTGATGATTTCGCGTTTGTATTCCGGCGTGCAAGCCTTTTCAATTGTTTCGAGCGAATAACCTTCGGACAGGTACGCTTCGACAGTCGCGCCTTTTGGCTCGATTTCGGGCAGAAAAGCCTTGTTTACAAGGTTAACTTTGTACCCACCATTAATCATGCCGGGCTGTGGCGTGTAGCCAGGCGGAGTGCCCTTGACATCGTAGACGGATGCCGGTCGATTGGTGGCGGGAACTTGCGTTTCCCAGCTATTTTGGGCTGTGACGCTGGTTTGCAACAGACTACGGACAGTCTCAAGTTCTTGCGACTTGGTGATCGCGATGTGGATAGCTTGCATCCGCTTTTGGACGGATGTCATTTCAATCGCCTCTTCAGGCGTGTAACTGGCTTTAGCGAGGAGTTCCGAAGCACGTGCCTTTAGGCCGGTGGCTTCGGACTGCAAATTGGCAATCTCGGTATTCATGCTTCAGTAACCTTTGCGCCGGGCTAAGTTAAGTCTGCGGCCTGCCCGTAACGGCCACAGATAATCATGTACCTACATTATCAAGTAATCTAGTCAAGATGCAAGAGCAGGTGCCGTGTCAGGCGTGATCGTTGCAATTGCCGAGACACTGTAGGCATCAAAACCCCAGCCCTCGATGTTCCGTTCACACAGCCAGGCACGCCCATTTTGACCCCATCGCGTACCCCAACTGTTCTGCCACCTGATGAGCCATTGCCCATCAGCGGCCTTTCGCATCCCTAGCCCGCCCATCACGGCGTGGTTGTGCGAGCCTGACCTGTTCGATGGGCAACCGTTGGCGTCGAGTGCATTGAATCCGGTGTTGACTGGGATCGAGAAATTGAACGGTCGTCGCAGCTGCGTTGCAACGCACAAATCATCCCAAGTCAGGAGTGTCGTACCGATCTCAATTTTGAATCGCTTGCAATCGTTGCGAGCCTGTTGCTTGACTGACGATGGGTTGATTGTGCCGAATGGAACCAGCGAAGTCTCGCAAGTGCCTGACTTCTCAAGTAGTTGGAGTGCCTCGGCAATGCTTGACCCGGTGTCCCAACCACGGCACAGATCGGCATAAATCAACCAGGGTGATAGGTCGATATGAGGTTGACCGGCAATCCAGCGAGCCACTTCCAGCGATGTGGCTGCGGCGTGTCCGTTGCAGGCACCGAACTGCCCTTGATCTTTGATCTTTATTGGGAAGTTTGGCGATGCGGTGAGATCGAATTCCACCCATTCGCTTGGCAGGATGGCGGGAAGTGGCTGCGAACCGAGCTTTAGGCTGATCGACGGTGGACGGTTGCCCATGCCACGCCAGTCGTTCCCGAAGCAGGGAAATAGTTCGGGCTGGCTCATCTGATCGCCTCCAGAATCGCCATGATATCGGCAAGATTGGCAGGCCGAATCGTCTTGACCAGTTTGCCGTTTGCGTCCTGTAGGATAACGCACGGCGTGCCGGTCGATTGCAATAACGCACGAAATCCAAGGCTGTCAACGTCCGATTCGCTCGTCAGATACGAGCGGTAATTGATCGCCTTGCGCTCGACTTCTGTTCTAAGGGCGGAATCAGTCCGCCACGCCGCCTGATCGGGGTTGTCCGTGTCAACGATCACGCTCAACCACTTAACGCCCGTGATCGCATCAGGGATCGGTATCGGTATCGGTCGTGGTTGTGGTCGCGGCTCGTCACCAGACCGCAGGATCAGTACCGAGCCGGATTGTTTGCCGATCAGGTAGGTGTTGCCTTGATCGACAAAGATCCATGACGACTCTGACATGGCGGGCAGGGATGTCGCCTGTCCCGTGTCTGCCATCACCGGCACGGCAAATGTCAGTAGTAGTGCCAGTGACTTGAGCATCATTCCCCCTTGTAGACTGCGTGCATTTGCGACTTCTGACCGTCAATCAATTCACCCAACTCATCGGCGGAGATAGTGCCTGGCTCGCCAGAGTCGAGCGTGTCAGCGATCTTGCGGAGTAGTGCTGGCAACACTGACTGGATTAATGGAACGGCTACCAGCCTGATCAGAGGCCACAGGACCGCAAATGGGATGAGCGGGAAGCCCATGTTATTCCGGTCTTCGGTTGATGCGGTTGGTGTCATTTGCATTTCCCGCCATAACACCCAATTGCAATTGGTCGGTGAAAGATGTTCGGGAAACGCCATCGTGCAAGCCGTGGTGGTGCTGTCGCAACGAACACGACTGGTGCAACTTGCGTACTGTTGATGACAGTCACGGTGGTGGCAACTACCGAGGATTGCACGGCAGGTGGACATTGACCGTTCTGACAGCTCTGAGCGGTGACGATAAAGAGTTCTGCGAGCATGTGTTGAGCCTTGTTTTTAAGGGAAATAGAGGATGTTCCCGAAACAGTTTTCGGGAACACCATTTGACGTGGCTTCATCCCAGCAGGCGGGCCACGGATCTCAATCTGGATCGGGGAAGCGTCGCTCAAGTTCTTTGAGTTTCAATTCCTTTTCGATCGCCATTTTTTCGCGTTTGAGGCGTATCGAGTAGATCGCCTGAATGACCCCCGCTGCTGTTGCCAGCATGGCGGGAATAGATCTGATAAATGCAATCACAACTGATTCCTCCGGCTGAATTGCGATATCCGCAACAGTCCAGGTGGAATATACAAACCAGATGGGGATTGTGAGAATTGAATAATCAGCGGTGGCCGGAATATCAGTCGGTTGCATTGGTGTTAGCTCAGCGAGGGTGGGAGTTTATCGCCAGATGCGAGGTAATGGGCAAGTTGGCCGATTGCAAAAGTGAGTGCAAGTCCCAGCGGTGCGAGTGTATCAATGATTTTTGGCAGATCAGTTGATACCACTCCGAGTGCCGTGATAAGCCCCACACCGGCTGCCCGTATGATCGTCATGCGTGCTTGGTTGTAATTGACCTGACCCAAAATATCTTTAATCACTTTTTTTCACCTTTCGTTGGTGGTCTACCGGCTTTCCGAAAGTCCCAAGGTGCAACCACTTTGGGATCCGACCACAGGCCCCGTCTGGCTGTCTTGGCCTGTGTCTGAGCGGATTGCAATTGGGTGTCGTGTTTGGCATAAGCCTCATACCAGTGCGCCATGCCTAGTTCGACCATCGTCAAACTGGTGTCTTTACTGCCGATTTCAACGCGTGCCAGAAGCCGTCCGTAACGGTCTTTTTTATCTGGCTTGATGGTGACGGTTTGGCCGAATACCAACCCTGACATGGCTTGTTTGCTAGCCTGTCCGAACGGTTGTTTCAGTTCTGGCGCGTCAATTCCGTTGATGCGGATCTTGATCGTTTCATCCGTTCGCACGGTGATCGTGTCGCCATCGTGGACGGATACCACCTTGGCGTCGAATGGTGGCGCGAAGGCGAGCAGGAGCGTGGCGAGGGTGGCGAGTATCATCGTTTTACCTTTGCTATAATTATTGCGGTCATTGCAATTGTGGCAACGATAGCAGTTATCCACGTTTGCGGTTCTGGCGTGATGTAATTGGCGACCAGTCGAGCCGAAAAACCATCGGCGGTGTTTGCCCATGCCACAGGTACGGTCCCAGACATGCCGAAAAAATACTTCGTGTGGGGAATCATCTGCACGTCAAGTCGGAAATGCTCTGGGAACCGTGAGAAACCGAGCGTTGTCACCTGATCTGTAGGGATCGAATCAAGCCTCCATTGGGAGAGCCAGGATAATATCGGCGTCTGACTTGGAGTGTCGACGAATGTGACGTAAAGATAGCCATTGGTGGATAATGTGGGTATCGACACGTTCAGGAAGTAGTTGTCAAGCGTGTCAGCGTTACCTGAATTGAACTCTTGCCAGATCCACTGATTCGCCCCCGTGTAAACGAGATTTGTGATCGGTTTATCGAGCGTGTCGAAAATGATTTCGGCACTCTGCACGGTAGGTAGGCTCATCAGCAGTATCGCAAGTATTCGCTTCATGATGTCCCGTTCGCGTTTGAAGGTGGTGCCCACAACACGGGCATTTCAGATGTGAATTGGGCTGGCGTGGGTACGCTGCGAAGTCCTGCCAGAACGTCCGTTTCGATCTTATATGCAACGGTATAACACTGCTCACGGAAGGTCTTGGCTGCGGATCCGTCTGATGCCCACTGCGGCACGGTGCTGTCTGACCATGTGATTGCGGTCAGAATCGAATCGAAGTCACGGGGCGCAACCTGGGCGTCCATGTGCTGATCTAAGAGTTGTTTCAGCATCACTTTTTGTGAGATCAAATAGCCCATTTGCTCATCGGGTGTGAGCGTAACCACAATCCATGTCTCGGTGACCTTCGAGCCTACCAGTTGTAACACTTGATCCAGTCGAGTTGTCGCTGGATTGATTGTCGGCTTGACCGAAGGCGTGTAAGGGTAGAACCCGTATTGAGCGAGAATATCAGTGTCCAACGTGTGGAAGTTGCTGACATTGGCGAATGACTGTGGTAGCCACTGAGGGCCGGAGATTTGACCGTTGGGCGATACTTGGCAATATTGCATGATTGCTCCTTATGCGATTGAGATTGTGCCGTTGCCGGATGTAAAGCTGTATACGAGGTTAGCCCCGACTGTGTCCGACGAATAAGTGAGATTAGAAACGGTGATTGAATTTGTTGATGGCAATCGAAGAACTACGATTCCAGATCCACCAGCACCACCATTAGTCCCGCCGGGAGTTCTTGGAGAAGGATCATTAGTAGTGCCACCACCACCTCCTCCACCCGTATTTGCTGTGCCGTTTGCACCAGCCGTTGAAAGATTTCCTGAACCGTTGCCACCACCTCCGATGCCACCTAGCCCTTGCAAAGCACCGATATAAGGCGAACCGTTATAGCTATAAATTCCACCACCTCCACCACCTCCATAATAAGTTACGTTCCCGGTGATGTTTGACGAAATGCCAGCACCACCCGCTCCAGCCCTTGCGTTTGAACCAGTAGCAGACGCACCCCCAGAAGCACCAGCACCACCGCCACCACCACCATTTAACGGTTGATTGTTATCGCCAGCCCCACCGTTATTGCCTTGACCAGCAGTTCCAGCACCACCAACTCCAGCAGTTCCACCCAGAGCAGTTGAGCCAGATCCACCACCACCAGAACCACCCGCAGATCCTGCAATATTGTTTGGCGATTGACCTTGCACCGTATGGCTTGCACCAGCACCACCACCGATCGCCGTAAAAGTATTGAAAATAGAGCTTGTACCGTTGTTCCCTAAAGCAAACGGCGCAGCGGTAGCCCCACCAGTACCAACCATTAATGAGTAAGTGCCGCCTACATTGACGCCGATTGTTCCTTGCAAAACGCCTCCGGCTCCACCTCCGCCACCACCAGCATTAAATGTTGATCCTGATCCCCCAGATCCCCCACCAGCGACAATCAGATAATCGAGGCTTATTGTCTTTTTGCTATTGCGAATTATGTTGGCAATCATTAGAAGTTTTGACCTCCAACATAACCCTGCCAATTCGTTCCACCATCTGAGGTTAAGAACGCAAAGCTATCCACTTTGCCAGATGTCGATGTGAGCGTTGGAGCAGTGCCGCCCGCCCATTTAATCGCCGAAGGCCAAGTGACTGCCCGTGCAGTGCCGTCAGCAGTAAATATCAAGGTAAATGAGCCGCCAGAGCCGCTTGCAGGAGGGTTGCTGATCGTTATGCTTGTGATGGCTGCGTTGAGGCTGACCGTGAAGATATTGGACGTTTCAAGGTTTAATGTCAGCGTTCCGGCTGAGATCGTTGGGCTGGAAACCGTTTCGCTATAGTCTCGAATCTTGGCTCGGATCAGTTCGTTATCCTGTAAATTCTGCGACCCTGTAAAGCTGTTTGCACCAGCAGTGATGTAGCCGGAAGGGTTGCTTGTGCTGTAGCCGTCCGTGATGCCATAGCCTGACAGCGTTGTTGGCTTGCCTGTAAGATTGGCAAAGGTCAGGCAGGATGTCGTGGCATAGTTGCCCAATGGTTGATAAGTCGTAGATGCATTTGCTGTGGTCAGATAAATCGTTAAGTTTGGCGTACCTGTGAGATTCGCGTATGTGAAGTTAGCCGATGGGAGATAGGTTGACGTTGCATTTGCTGTGGTCAGATAAATCGTCAGATTTGGAGTGCCTGTCAGGTCGCTGTAATCTTTGGCGGCTGCGTATCCGAGCGATGCCCATGCTGTGGAGGCTTTCCCAATCTTGTACTTTCCCGTGTCGGTTTCAAAGGCGATTTCGCCCGTTGCCAGCGTGGTATTGGCTGTAGCCCAGTTTGCAGCGGTATCGCGTCTGACTTGTATTAGTGCCATTAGTTTGCGATTGCACTCCCACCATCAAAAGAGCCTGTGGATGTGGATGTTGCCGTGCCACCGTCAATGGTGCTTAGGATTGGGGCATATCGCCCATCACCTCGGTCCTGCGTCAGGATCGAATTGGCTGACCAGACGGTGACGTTGTTGAGAGTGGCGTTGGCTGATGAAAGTTGATAGCTTGCGGGTGTCATCTTCAACTCGCAACCATTGCCCGTGTCATCAACTGCGTACATCACTGTGGATTGCGGAATATCGTAGATCGCGTAAAGCGGGGTCCCGTTGGCATCCACTTCGCCCGTGGGGAGATTGGCTTCGTAATATTGCCAGCCGCCGACACAAAATGTGCCGTTGCCCGCTCCTGCGAACGACTGGATCACGCCTTTGTGTTTTGAGGTGAAGACGCTCATGTTAGTTCAACTTCTGAAAAGGGGCGTAGAGTTTATCGCAGGTGTCTTTGTTCATGATCTGCATGGGGTTAATACTAGACGGGACGCTCGCTGATGCGCCTGCTGGCAACGGAGCTTTTGCAAGTCCATTGAGCTGGATGCCTGTCGAACTAGCCGCAATTGAACACTGTATTTGCGGGTCGCTAAAGTAGAAATTCATGCCAAGTATATTAGAGGAGAATCCCATATCGCGTTGAGCTGTCCCGTTGGCGTAACGGATCGTGGATCGCAGCCCAATAACCGCAGCAGACATCGACAGCTCGGATTGCCTCCATCCGGCAGTAGGATTCTGAAAGGTCGGTTCAGTCTCGTAAAAGCGTGATCCAAAAACGACTGACTGATCAGAATTTGTGACACCCGGCTGCATACCGATATATTGTGTGTACTGGGTCGTACCTACAAAATACGATTTAATCTCGCCATAAATGGTTTTGGTTTCATTTGGACTGGAATAAGTATTCACCTGGACTGATGCCGGTGCCGTCACAATCCCGCAAGTCACGTTGCCATTGAGCGGGAAATACAACCCGTTCGCAACGCCAGAAACATCGTTCGCCGTCAGCGAAACATTGCCCGCCCGCCCGTTGAACGCCGTCACACCTCCTGCCTGAGCCGACAGCAGCCCGTTGGCGTTGATCGACAGATTGTCACCGACGATGATCCCGCCCAGAGTAGTGGTGGTCGCTGGGGCGAGGATTGAGCCACCCGTATCAGATCGTAAAGTGAGCGTATTGGGTGCAGCACCACGGACCGTCAACGCGGTGGTCTCGCCACGGATCGTGATGTTGCCGGGCGAGGATTGCCGGATGGTCAGGTTGGTCATCATGAGGTGATTCGCGGCTGGATCGCTGCGCCGCCCTCCACAGGTCGTGTCGTCCTGCCGGTGGCATCCGTCAAAAACACGTCGAAGAAATTATTCGTCGCAGGAATGTTCGCGGTCTGGTTGGCTGTCAAAGCGATCTTGGTTTGGCCTGCGATTGCCGAAACGATTGTGATCCCACCGTTACTACTCGTCAGGTTGGCAAGTACCGTCCCGTTTGCGTCCAGAGGTGCGGTCCTGATCTGCATCTTCAGTGTGCAACCGGTCAAATTTGTGGCCGATCCGTCGCTGTTTTGAAGGTTCAAAAGCAACGCCCAATCGGCACCCTGTTCGATGTCCGTGATCTGAAAGAATGCAGCACTCATGATTCACACCATTTCCATCAAGAGTGCCAGCCGTTGCGCCTCGATCACGCCCACCTCGTGCGACTTCTTTTCCGGAACTTCTTCCACTTCTTCTTCAGCCTCTTCGGTCGCATCCATCGGCGACTGACTGACCAGATTCAAGAGGTTTTCGATCTCTTCCGTGACGCTTGCCAAGACTTCCAGCATCGCCTTCAATTTCAATTCGTTCTTACCTGACAGCACGCGACCGGCTTTCAGGTCGGTTCCAACCATCTGGCGTGCCGACTGCAAAGCACGATTCACAAAGTTTTTAAACGCTGGTGGGCAAGCATCCCAGGATTTAAATGCCATGATTCTGGCGTTGCTATTGGCGGGAACTGTCACGGGTGAAACCTCCAGTAAATTAGCCTTTTCGATCAATCGAATTGTCTTGGCATTTTTTAATCGTCTCAAGTCATCCTCATCAGGAGCGTATCCAGCCTTGTCCCAGATCGCTTTAAGTTCGGTCGGCGTGACATTGGACACCTTCAGCGGTTCTATGCCCACAGAAAGCATCTTAATCACACCATCGCTGATAAGCGTTCGCATCTCTTTAGCCGCTGCGATGTCACTGAATTTCGCCTTGACGAATAGCCCCTTGGCATCTTCCCAGGCATCGGTGTATTTGCCGAGCGGTGCAGACCAGTTGTGCATTGATCCGCCAATGAAGTTGTCAGACAAGAACGTTTTCAGGCAGTCCTGATAACACCCTGGCATGACCACGTCACCAGCCCGGTCAAGGCTGTAAAAGGTGCTGGCGTAGCCTTCAAAACCGCCTTGGCTGGCCTTGACGGTGATCTCGGTGGTCTTGAGCATGGCGGCGGCCTCGGTGTGGGTAAGTAATCAATAACAAGTTAAGTGTATCACTGATCGCTGATGGTGTCATCCCATTTAGTCGGTTGCTCGTCGTCGATCACAGCCGACACGCTACAGCGGCAGCCGGGGTGCAGTGGAGGACACTGAATCGTGGCGTAATAATCTTCGGACGCTTGACCAGTCGCGAACGGTTGCCCCTTTTTCACCAGTCGTGGCCGCCCGTTGATGGTGCCGACCCGGTGGCACTGTTCACACGCATCTGACGACAACATCCAGCGATATCCGGCCACTGTGTCCATGTCCTCGGTTCCAGCCAGAAAGCCGTAATTCTGGCCACGCGATGATTCGGTGATCGCGATTCGGCGTGCCTTCCAGCGTGCCGTTTCGCCGAAATATTTGGCCAGGCGATCGGTCTTGTCTTTGAGCGTGTCGCCTGCCTTTTGACCTTCCAGCAGATCCTTTTGCATTTGCTTGATGAGCCGCTGAGCCTCATCAGCGGTGCTGGCTTGGATGTCGTCAATCGTTGACATGGCGAGCCGGATTTCGTGGCGTTTGATCTGATCGTAAACCGAGACATTGCGGATGTCCCAATCGGCCACATCCTGCTGACCTAATCGCACGCGGGCTTTCCGTGCCGATGCGTCGAAGATACCCAAGATGCCTACCACGAACTGTTTAAGCAGCGGATCAGCGATATCGTGCGTGATGTGTACCCGCATCGGGTTACTCATCTGTTTTCGATCGTAACCTGATGCGGTCTCAAACTTTATCCGGTAGATCGGCTCCAGTCGCCACCAAACCGCGGCGAGCAATTTGGATACCGACTGGAATATTCGCTCCTCGTCTTTTACCTTGACCGGATCAGGCTTCAGACTCAACACCGATTTGGCTTTGCTTTTGGCCATCAAACGCGCCTCCCGGTGCTGGTGAGTTGTCCGTGAAGTAATTGTCACCATCTTCGGTCGGTTCCAAGGCGACGATTCGACGCCCTTCGTTTCGCGTGATTAACCCGGTTTTGTACAGGTTCACGGCGCGATCGGCCTGAGCCTTTTGATCCTCGGCCAGTGCTTCGACGTTGGCGTAATCCCATTTGAGTTGCAACCGACCGGACGGGTCGTAAATGCTTAAAAGTCGTTCGTTCAGCGTCTGTCGAATCAGCTCTTGAAACGGCACGATTGAGTTAATCCAAGCGGCCCTTTGTGCTTCACGATAATTGCTGTAAGTCTTGCCCGGGTCAGGGAGTCCCAGAAGCATGGGAGACAGGCCCATCGCTGATGTGATCCTCGCAACCGCGTGCATGTCCACATCAGTGAGCATCATGTCGCGTGGCATGGTTCCGAGGCTGGATACGTTCACCGGGCTGCTGAAAACAAGCGGCTTGCCTTGGCTGTCCATGCCGATCGAGTCCATGATCGTCGTTCGCAGTTGGTCCCGCTGCTTTTCCTGAATCACATTTTCACCACTCGGAGTCACCACAATATTGGTGACACCAGCGTTTTTTAGGATCGCTCCGGTGTAGCCGGAAAGCATATTCACCAGAGCGATTTCGCGACAGCACGCCAGAAGCGGAGTGTAACCAAGCCGATCGTTCCAACTGTCAATTCCACGTTTAAACACGATCATTTGATCGGGCGTAAAGACTTCAATTCGACCGGTTCCGGCAGGTAGGTATTTCCACTGGTTTAGCCATCTGGAGCCATCGGTCGGGAAGTCCGGTGCCATCTGGCGTGCATCCATCCAGTACAGCTCGCCGACCGATCCCGCGTTGGTATTGGCGATGTAGCCAAAGGCCGTCCCGCTGGTCATCAAGTCAGTCACGATCGCACTGATTAGAGCGTGTCCAGAGTAGATCGGGTTGGGCGTTTTGAGGATGTCCAGAACGGGGTGGCCCTCCAGCTCAACTTCCTCACCAAACTTGGTTTTGATGTACAGTTTCAGCGGCACGCTGGTGATATTGCGGGTGATCCAGTCCAGCCCCAAGGCGACCACCGGATTCTGTCGGAAATCACCGGCCTCGGAGATCCAGTCGAATCGTGCCGACGGTATTTGCCTGGCACGTTGTGCGTAGACTGATCCACCACCGCCACGCCCTGAAAAGAGCGTTTTGACCCCGTTTGTAAGGCCGGAAATCATCTGTCCAAAGTAGTTCACGGTGGTGCTCCTAAGCCGGAATCAAGTAATTATCAGCCCATATCTTAACTCTTTTTAACTTACAGTGATACGCCCACTTTTCGAAACAGGTAGTTGAAGGCCAGCGAAAGCCCGTCCACCTGGTCATCCACCTGATCTTTTTCGCCATTGAAATCAGCGATCTCATCGAGAAATGCGGTGATCCAATTGCCCTTGACCAGCACAATCCCGCCACGAGCCGCTTCCTTGGCTGATGGCAACGCCCGTTGATACTTGCCGCCCGTGTGGCTCTCTTCGACCACGTGGTAATCAGACAAAGCGAGTCGGGTGTATTGGTTAATTCGCTTGCCCGCCGATCCCGGTTCGCGTTCCAAGATAATCGAGACATCCTGCCCGTCGGTTTCGGCTGTCTGCTGCTGGATGGTGTCCAGCTCGTCCGGTCCCCACTGGCCACGGATCACACTGTCCACATAATACTTGCCGTCAATCTTGTGCATCCTCAGACCCACCGAATGATCGCCCCCGCCACTTGTGGCTGCGGTGTCCCATGATCGGACTGATAATCGTTCGCCGTCTGGCAATTTGTCGACCGAATTGAACCAGTGCCGTTTGAACAATGTCCCGCCCGGTTCAACGAACTCGCCACCAAGTTCCTGCCGCTGCCAGTCAGCGGAGCCGATTGACGAGACGCTGGAAACAAAGTCGTCAGGGTTGAACAGGTTGCTTGCCGATGTGGCTGTGGTGACTGAAACATGAGCCTTTTTGACCAGGTCGTAAAGCCAGTGACGTGTGCCCCTGGGCGTGCTGGTCATCCATGCCTGGCCGGGTGATTGCCTTAAGCGACCGATCGCGATAAGCCATGTCTCTTCATCCATCATGGCGGATTCGTCCATCCAGACCCACCCCAAGTTAGGACCACGGAGCCGGTCGGGGTTGTCAGCCGATCGCCAATAAATGGTGCGGTTGCCTTTGAGCACCATTTCGTAGTCGGATTTGTTAAACGATTCGATCAGGCCCGCAGGTCTTGCGATATCCAGAAACGCTCGTAGTGAAGCGGTCCGAAGCATGGGGAAGGTTGGAGCCAGCACCATGCCGGTGCTGTTGGAGGGCATGGTGAGCACCTTCAATGCACCTGCAAAGGTCTTGCCTGATCCGATCCCGCCGACGAATGCTGTAAACTTCGATTCGTCAGCCCAAAATTGCTTCTGTGGGTCAGTCGCCTGAATTAATGTTTTTTTCGCCATCGGTAATTTCTGGTTTAGGTAGTTCAACTAGGATGCCGTAATCTTCAGTGTTCACCGGCTCCACAGAGATCGGTAGCGGAACCTTACCGTCCAGCCGGTCCCAGATTGCTGACCAGTAACGGAAGTCACCTTCCAGAGCCATCTTCAAGCCCTTTTGCACCATCGCCCGCAGGAGTTCGGGCTTGGACGCCAGCTCTGTTTCAAGGGCTGCTTGGAGCGGCTTTTTGGGACGCCCACCGGTGTTGCCAGACGTTCCTTTGGGCCACGGTGGTCGAAGGTTTTGGATGTTAGGTGGCATGATTTTTGTCTCCGATGTTATGCCGGTGTTTTTACCGAGGTCTCTCGAACGGCTACCATGCCCGTTAGATTCTCCCACCGTTTCACGATCACGTCACAATATTGGGGGCTGATTTCCATGCCGTAGCACTTGCGGTTGAGTTGTTGGGCTGCGATTAGTGTGGTGCCGGAGCCGAGGAAGGGATCGTAGATGGTGTTATCAGTCTTGGTTAAATTGCCGACATAATGACATGCCACCGCAATCGGAAAGACTGCACCATGAATTGACGAGTCATGACCACTGGCTGTACCGTGCGAAAAGACATTCGACAGTTGACCACGCCCGAAAGACCCAGTTGAGATTCGCCGTGTCGGACCCTGTTCTGGTGAAAGCATTATTATGAATTCAAACGCACTCGTCATTACTTGTTCTGCCATGGCTGGTTGCGGGTTCGTTTTTACCCAAACAGCAGTATCAACAATTCGTGATGCGTACTCTCCGATAAGTTCACAGAGTGCAACCTTGTTTCCAGAAAGCATTTGAACATTTATAGCGACCAGCAAAGAGTGAGATATTGCTAAATCGGTAAAATCCCTGAAAAGCGATTGCCAATCGCCCGAATTATCAGCAATATCGTTGTACGCACTCGACATGCCTTTACGGTGTCCGTTGCGAAGTCCAACAGACTTGCCCAGGTTGTAAGGTGGGGAAGTAAAGCAAAGATCCGCTTTCGCCCCCGCCATCAGCCGTGCCACATCATCCGCCTTCGTCGAATCGCCGCAGAGCACCCTGTGTTCACCAAGAATCCACAGATCGCCAGTCTTGGTGATCGGGTCAACGGGTGGCTCCGGAATCTCATCTTCAACGATCTCTTTATCTGCCCCAAGCAACTCACTCCCCAACCCCTCCACCAACGCATCAATCTCGCCATCACTATACCCTGCCGCGTTGGTATCAAACTCCTCCGATTGCAACGCCCGCAAGGTCTCAGCCAGTGCCGTAGTGTCCCACTCGGCCAGTTCCGCCGTCCGGTTGTCGGCGATGGCGTAAGCGGTGGCAGCCGATCCCGTGAGTGACGACTCGACCACCTTGATCTCGCTCCAGCCGAGCTTAACGGCGGCCATGTAGCGACCGTTGCCCGATAGGATGATACCCGTGGAGTCGATCACGATCGGGTGTTGCTGCCCAAACTTGCGTAGGCTGGCAACGATCGCATCAATGTTCCTTTCGCCGTGCTTTCGCAGGTTCGCGGGGTCTTGAGATATCGAACCGATGGCGACTGTCTTGATCTTCATGCACGGTCTCCGTAAGTAACCAACGCAACTATCTTACCACCGATCCCGCCGAAATCACACACCACCTGCCCACAGGGCCATGCAAACCGCATCGGCCTCCCCATCGGTCAATTTACCGATCGTGGGGAAACGTCCGTTGCAATATACGACAGACCGTTTCTTTTTTAGACTGGAATCAATCCCGTTCAGAATAGACTGCCATTTCTGAGGCGTCACATATTCGAACGGCATTGTGATGCCAGCCAAAACACCTTCGATCACACCTGCGCCGAAGCCAAAAGTGAACGTGGACGTGACGCCCTGGCCGGGCATCGCGTGAACCTTTTCGATAATGACGCGGCTGGCATAATCACGCTCGATCAGGATCTCCCGAAGGCCGCGTGAATCCAGTACCTTCTTACCGAAAAACTTGACAATCGGCATGCGGTGCGTTTCAACGATTCGCCCGTTTTCAATTACTGCGATACCACCGGATAAGCCGGGGTCGATTCCGATGATGGTCATGAGTTTACCTTCTTTAGATCTTTCTTGCGCCGCTCGGAATCCACCATCGCCAGAACTACTGGCATGATATCGCTCATGAAGTAAGGCCCGGTGCGAGATTTGACGTGGGTCCACACTGCCCGCGAAAGCCAGAACTCTTCTGCTGATTTGTCCGTCTCCGCTTCGCCGGGCTTATTTCCGCACCGGAACCGATGTTCCATTGCGGAGATTATGCAGTGATAGACCTCGTGAGAGACCCGTGGTTTTAGCCAGGCGGAAAGCTCGGTGTTTGCGAAGTCGATAAATTCACGACCTGAGGTCAGTAAGTAGTAGTCAGGGCAGCTCATGCGATCGGCCTCCAATGAGTAACAATCCAGTCCTGCGGTTCCAAGTCTTGCTCGTCGAAGACAATAGCTTGCTTATCAGAGTGCCAATACGGGTTGACAACTTTCGACCAGCACCAGTCACGATACTTTTCTGGATCTGCATCACGGGTGGCAAGAAACTCGAATCCCTCGGTGGTCCGAACCGCGATTAATTGGAAAGGCGGCGGCAGTTTATCGGGCGTGCCGTCCAGGGTGATCCATTCGCTCATCAGATCGGCCTCCAGTGTGTAGGCGTCATGGTGTTTCTCGATCCGTACTTCCGGTCAAAAAAATCGTACGACTTCCACTTTTTTATTGTTGGTTCTGTGGAGTTCCCCCACATCGCCAGAAACCTACGTTGCTTATTTTTCCCTTCGAGCCACATCCCATTCTCCGGCAGCGTTGCCGGATCGTCAGTGATTTCGGTCCACACCGGCGTCATCAGGTTGTAGACCGTCAACGCCGCAGCCTTGGCCTCACCGTGTGGTAACGATGCGATAAAATCAAGCGGTGTCATCAAGATTCTCCTTGTATTCCCGTTCTTTAAATTCCACTGCCGATATCCCGTTGCGATTGCAATAAGCCAGCAATTCGTGTTTGACTTCAAACGCCGTAGCCAGATTGCAACTCTCTTGCGACCGTGCGACAGCGTCAAACCGTGCCGCCATCGCACCGAGTTGGTGCAACGATCTAGCCGCCTTGACAATTAGTATCTGCTCATCTGTCATGCTGTGCATCGGATTGATGCCTCCTGTAACGGTGAAAAGTCTGCCAATTGCGGATCCAAGTGGCACATCCAATTAAGGTCACGGGCGAATTGCAACAGGTCGGAATCGTTCGGCTTATCTAAAACGAACCACGCCAGTTGCCCGCGGCGGATGAATAGGATTTCGGTCCGTTGCGAGCGTGGATCAGAATAGACCGAAAAACGTTCGTAACCGATCCTTTTATCGAGTACCGTTTGCAGTGCTTCCCGCAATGAAACAAGCGTTTCGCTGCGAAAGTGTCGATCATTTTCCAGTGCGTATAGGCTGATTAAAGAATTGTCGATAATATTTTATCTCTCACATCTAGTTGTAAAGTGTCCACCGCGTCAGGGTCGTTCAGGACCGCGTCTTCGCCGTATCTCGCTAGTGCAGCCGCGTCATATGCCGCAGCCGCTTCCTTGGCTGTGTAGTAACCGTAGCGATGGTTTCCATTGCCGATATGGACGGCAAACGACCGGTGCGTCTTGCAATAGCTGATGCCGATCGTGCCGCCGCTCTTGATTTTGTACTGCTGGTGATGTTCAACGATCGTCCCTAGCGCACTGATCAGTTCGCCGCTCCCTGGTACCTCGGCATCAAGGTCGCGATCGTCTGGGAAGTTGCTGTCAGGGTGCTCGCTTTTGTACTGTCGCACGATCGCGATGCGTTTGCTTGTCAGGGTGGTGAGGGTCATGATGTTTTCCCTGTTTCAACTGCATTCATCATCTTCTTAGCCCACACGATCCGCCGATCAATCACCACCTCCGGTGGAGCCGAGAAACCCAGCTTAACCGCACCGTGATGCGATTCCGTGACCGTCAAGACGGTTTCGATTCCGTTGACTGAAATCACGATTTCTTCGCCGATTTTGCATTTTAGGACTAGCATCTGCTGTAACCTCCATGTTGATTGAGTGCCGGTGGTGTATGAAGCCACCGGCGCGAGTACCGATTGACCAACTCCCCGCAGTTCAAGTGAGGTTGCCCAGCTGGTGCCGGATAAACAACTTCGGAATCAACTAACCGAGAGTCTGTCAGGGCTGGATATCGACTAGCCCTGACAAGCCGCCGGTGGGAATCGAACCCACCCGGGGAAATACGTCCCCCTTGAGCCACTGACGGCGGATGCAGCCCGCTTGGTAATCGCTCGGTTCCCGGCCCGATCGCTCTTGCTCTCGTGCGTGCGAGAGCGGGTGGTAAGGATTCCACCGAGCCACAATTACCACCGCCTGAGGACTATGGAGCATAGCGGCTTACGGGACTGATCTTATTGCAACTGTTCGGGGTGGGCTGTCCAGTGACGACCTGCCTGGGACTCCTCCACTAGAAACTCGTTACCATCCTTGTCAGACCCAAGCGAGACGATGCGGTCGTAAGGCTGGTGATTCATCAACCGCACGATCTCGGCTGGATCCGTGTCAGGATCGGCAGCCAGGTTGCGAGCCAGAGCGTGGTCAAAATCTCTGCGAGCGTAGTCGATGACTCGCTTGTACTTGCCCGCCCGTTCCGGCCACATACTAATTAGGGTGATTTCGGCCATGTTTAATCTCTTGGCACGGGCGGCCAGAAATGTTTCGGCGGCTGTAAACAGTGGTGCTGCCATTGTTGCGGTGGTCATGATTGCACCTCGTCTGAGCCATTTACATACGATTGAAACGGGATGCGGTCCGGTGTCTTGGACTCCATCCACCGCCATTGCCACCGGACATCGGTCATGGCTCGCGAGACCAGTTCAGGATCGGTCTTAGGCTCGTCGATTGCCATCTGGACCCGCTGTGACAAGCGGTCAATCTCGGTTTTGAGCAGCTCTAAATCAGTGTTCATTACTTACCTTTCAAATGTCGTGGTGGTGGTGAAAATCCCAGGCTGGCTGCGTATGACCAGCCTGGGCGACCGTCCGTGGGGTCAGAATGGGATATCGCCGGTGCCATCGTCTGACTGGTCAACCGCGTGGCCGTTGTTGCGAGTAGCATCAAAATGAGTTCGCATGATCCGATCGGAATCAGTTTCAACGGGTGTCGCGATTCCGCCTGGGCGAACCTGCATTCTGCCCCGTAGGTGGGCAGCAACTTCGATCGTCGCTGGCATATCGCAAACCGGATTAAATCCTGATGTGCCGCCGAAACTTTCGCCGTCAGCGAGTTTCATAAATGCGACCAGGTACAGTGACACTCCGAAATTCTTAGTCACTCGATAGGTCGCTGGTGTCACCAGCAGTTGACCGATACAGCCGCCGTAAATTGCGTTGTGATCCGTAATTGGTCTACCGTTGCGGTCAATCACGTTTGGCGGGAATGCCGACCCGGTGCTGGCGGATATCACCCAACAGCCAGCCTCAGGGTGATTGGTTTTAAGCACCCCTTCTTTATCGAGCAACTTGTCCCCATCTTTGATAGCACAGTTCGAGTGGGTGGACAGTTTGCGATACGATGGGCCGAAAGCCTTTTCGCTGATGGATTGCATTTCAGCGGCCAGCTCTTCAAACATGTCCACTTTGGGCACCAAGATGGTGGCCTGGTAAAACAGTTTGTTGTTTTTGTACTCGTTCACCCGTGGTTCAAACAGGTGTGGATAGCTCAGAACCCCTTGTGGAGTCCATGTTTTCTTGCCGTAAATTGATTCGGTTTTGGTTGCAGTGCTCATTATTTGGATCCGTTTGTGTCGTTTGTGATCTGTTTGGAACGGTTGTAAACTCGCCACGGCCAACAAGCGAACATTGGCGAGTCACACCAGTGATGGTGTCTGGTTGGCAATCGCCTGTTTGCACAGTGCAATCGCGTGGTTGATAATGTGTTCGGGCACGCCGACTAATTGCTCTTCGATAAAGCCTTCCGACTCGATCTCTCCGAGCATGCTTTCGAGCCAGCCGGCATCACGACCAGCCTGGGCAGTCTTGATGATCTTGCGGAGCCACGTGCAATTGTCGCGAGCCTCACTGAGTGACTCGGTTCGCGACTTGGCACGCTTTTCGATCGAGTGCTCAAGCGTCCTGATCCGGACAATCTTGCTGCTGAGTTCAGCTAAAACCGTGTCAGTGTCGTCGATCAGTTCAATGCTCATGGCTTGGCACCTCCCAACATGTCTTCAGCGGCTTCTACTTCGGATCGCAACACGCCGATATCACAGGCGGTCATTGCCTCGCCATCGGCTAGCGACAACGGGATGTGTGCCGCCCACGTCAGCGTGGTGAGCTGGTTCTTGAGGCGGATGATTTCTTCTGCCTGGCGGATGACTAGACGGCTTGTCCGGTCGTCAAGATAGTTGAGAATGGTGTTCATCGTGTCACCTCCGTCAACCGACTGCGAAGCCGAGCGATGGTCACGGCGGCGTGCGACAGATTGGCCGTGTGATCGTCGTCCAATAAGGCCGATTCGATCGTGTTGAGTAACCGTTGCTCGCTCTGAAAAGCGGTGTCCAAAAGTCGAGCGTCTTGCTCTTCCTCACGCTGGCGGGACGACTCAAACCGTTGCTGAAGTTCACGAGCCATGCGTTGCCCCTCGATCCATTGGTCGTCGTATTCACGCAGGCCAGCCGTCAGGCGGGCTTGGTGGTCTGCGGATAGGTCTTGATCTAACGTGCTGTTCATTGTGGGTGTGCTCCGCGAAGAGTGTTACTTACTGGGCTGGATGACTTACTTACTGACTTCATATCCGACATACGGATAATACACCACTTCGTAATTGCCGTCAATCCCAAAGTGCGGAATTTTTAGATTTTATTTTCATGGCGACCCGACTCCTGATTTCTAGTCCCAAAGTTAGTCCCAACCTACTTAGTCCCAAACCACCTTGGGACCACTCCCAAACCACTCCCAAAAAATACGAAACGCTTAAATTTAAGTAGTCCCAACTTAGTCCCAACTTAGTCCCACGCTACTTAGTCCCACGTGTTGGGGTATATATATACCCAACTTGGGAGTTGGGACTAACTATTGGGACTGACCCGGTTCGAAGTCGTAAAAGGTACATTTTTTGCCCGATGGGAAGTGTTCTTCCCACTTCATCAGGACTGATGTGGCGACCATAAACTTCAAAGCCCGATCAATCGTGTTCTTGGCGTGGCCCTGTTCCGTCAGTTCGTCTTGGATCTCTCCCCATGCTGTTTTGCCACAGGCGGTGATGTGTGCCCTGACAGCGATCTCTGCACCGGCACGCCCTTTAACCTGCTTTTCATCGTTGCTATCGGAACCGGTCGTGGAATACTCCCAGCCGGTTTCGCTTTGCCGGCCCTGAATGACCGGAAGTGCGAACCGGTTCCAACGTGCTTTCACAGACTTGATCGTGATGTTCTGCTCATCTGTCTCATCTGCTTCCATTCTGATCACATGATCGCAGGTTCGACCCATCGCACGCCCCCAAGTTTCGCCCTGGCTATTCAGGTGTCCGACAAGTACCACGGCAACGTTCATGTCACGGGCAAGTTCCCGCAGTGGAGCAGCGATCTTGGCAACTTCCTGCGGATCGACCAATGGACGTGATGACGCGGCCATCAGGGTATCAATCACCACCATGCCGATCTTGTATCGTTCGCACCAGAGGCGAATGATAGCGATGGTCTTGGGATCGTCTAAATTTGTGAATCCGTAGGGGTCGTTTTTGGGTCCGGTGAATATCACGTTTTCTGGGTCAATCCCAAAGGATTCGCTGCACATTGCCACTTGATCCCAGTGCGAATCGGCAGCAACGAACAGGATCTTGGAGTCGGTATCCATCGTGATTTCTGTGCCATCTGGCCACTTCAAATCGAGCGACCAGCGTCTTGCCAGATCCATCAGCCATCGTGTCTTTCCCGTACCTTCCTTGCCCTCTACCAAGTGCAAACCGCGTTTGACAAACCACCCCACGTTGGTCTCCGGATCACCCCAAAGCCACGTTCTCTCTTTCATCAAAGCCAGAATATCGGCTACGTTCGTTGCGTCTGGGATGCCCTCAAACATTTCCATCGGCACTGGCTCGATTGATTGTTGCGGAGCAGCTGCTCCGTTGGCCCTCGCGATCTGGATTAGACTTCCGAACCGAATCTGCTTATCACCGTCCACCCGCTTGAACGATCTGACCTTGACCGAGCATTCGCCGTCAACGTGTTTGTCGTGCCTGGCTGACCATTGCTCCCACAACTCCGCACCGTCTTCCCCAAACTTGTGAGTGAGTGCCATGCCGACCGATAGCCACTTGTCATAATCTGAAAGCTGGGTGTCTAAGTAACCTTTACTGAGTGCGATTTTGGCCCATTCAAAATCGCTTGAAACATTGCCAATCACCCTGGTAGGATCAACCTTCGGTTTTTCCGGCTGTGTGAGTGCTCGCAAGATCGCCTGTTCCGCCGATTCCGGCAGTGGTATCGGTGGCATCGGGATGGAGATCCGCTTGCCGTCACTTGGAGCACATGCCACCTGACTGCCTGAATCGGCTATGCCGACAAAGATTTCTATCGCGTCCCCTGATGGCAGTTCAATCTTCAATTTTCCGCCCCGATCCCATGCCGCCAAAATTGAATCTGTGACAATGAACCAGACGTGAGCACCTCCCTCGGTTTTGGCAACCATCGAACTAGGCCAGTCGTCAGAACCGAACAGGAACTGTGCCGCTTCCTTCCATGCGGTCGGCAGTCGTCTCGTATCCTTATCCAGCGGATCAACATCGACCACAAGATAACCGACCGGCTTGCACCCGATCCCCACAGGGACACCATTTTGGAGGTATCCTATAAGACGCTCACGCCATTGATCAGTCGTGATGTGTTGCCAAGCCTCACCGGCAGCAGCCATTGGCCGCTTGATCTTGCCCTTCTTGTCCTCCCCGTTCACGACTGGGAGGACGCCAATTGCCGCTAAAGCCTCGAACGCTGCAAACGTGTCGTTGCGTTTGCAGGCGTCGAAATAATCAGGCCAGGACATAGTGATTAGTCCTTCCCGGCTTTAAAAATCCGCTTGTACTGAATAGTGTTTGTCGCTTCTTTCCATGCTGTCATCACGTGTTCTTTCGCTGACAAATACTCTTCAACAGACCTGCCTTTACTGTGATATCCACAATTTGGACAAGAACTGTATCCATCACAATTCGGATAGAACAGGCCGCATTCCTTACATTTGTGAATTTCTGATTCGTCCATGTGTCCAATAACACACATCTGAGTTGACGGGTCGCTTACGTCCCACTCTTCATGATTTGGATTGCCCTTTCCAAATATTTCAATCCACAATTTAGCGTACTCTTCGTCGCACAAATTCAACCTTACAGCCTGAACTCCAAATGCAAACTCCGTGTACTCGTCTGGCAGCTCACAAGATCCGCCAAGACAAAGGAGTCTTTTCCCGAGCGTAGCTAGGCGAGCTTTCTGGCAGTCGCTTTTCAGATCTTTGACCGTCATAGACGGCTTGATTTCAACGTAGATCGGCATCTTTGCAAACTTTAGAACGAAGTCCGGAATATACCCGTTAAGGTCGATTGGCTCATATTCATATGGCCACCCGAGCAGGTCGAAAAACCTTGCCCATTTCGCTTCAAGACGAGACCGGAAATTGATCCCGTTGTAGTGCGTCGGTATCGCGTTCATCCTGCTGCCCTGACCTCTCTTATTTGTGCGGAGGGTTGCCCCTCCGCTTGAATTGCTTCCCGTTCTTCTTTTACATGCGGATCAACGATCCACGGATCTGGCTCGCTCAGTTCGCCGCGAACCACACCAAGCGGTTGCTCCCAGATCAAATCAGGTTTGGTTGGTGACATCGCACAACACCTCTGTTTCGATTTGTCCCTTGATTGCATGGATCACGCACTCCTGAATGCTCAGGTCGTTTTGGGCACAGTAGACCCGCAAAGCCCTTTTTAACGGGGCAGGTAGCCTAACTTCAGTGCGACTATCATCAGTGGATTTTTTTTTCATGGTTTCCCTTTGTGTTACAAACTACATGACACTTTCGGATTATACACCATTTGCGAATTGCCGTCAATCAGTAATAGGAAGGAATATCGGGAAAACGTATTTGACGTTTTGCCGGTATACCTATATGATGTAAGTAAGAAAGGAGGTACCGATGTCGAAAGCAGATGTTCTATCCGCTCGGATGGATTTGCGGGTTGCCCCTCAAATCCTAGCTGATCTTGATATGGAAATATCCAGATTACGCATGACTGACCAGATGTTCGGAAATCGACGACCACGCCACGCAGCAATCGTGATGGCCGCAATCAAGGAATTTCTGGTCTTGTCTGAATCAAAACGCGACCAGGCTTATTCAAACTGGTTCGCTGAACTGTCAGGCGAATCGTCGCCCACGATAGTGATGCACTCTACAATCGCCCGCTAACTAACCCGTCCCCGTCCCTCTAACTCGCAATCCGTTGGTGACACATGGCTTACACACCGAGAAGGATTGAACCGAACCTCTTGCAAATCTCCGGAGCAAAAGGTCGCACGTTCAAATCGTGCCGGGTGTATTGGCCTAAGTCTTTAGGATTAAGACATTTAAGACAAGACGTTAAGTGTTCAACTTATCCGGACTTCTTAGACAACAATGTTGAGAATTTTCGACGGTGGCGACATGTCTCGCCCACCTAACCCTATACCCAAGTACACGTTACATAGTTCTGGTCGCGCCAGAATCTATTTCAACACTGTGTATAAGTATCTGCCTGGGGCGTTCAACTCGCCGGAATCTCGCCAGGCGTTTTACGAGTTCTGCGAAATTATCTACGCGACCGGTGACTGGCCCGTTGAGGTCGTGCCTGCACAGCCGCTAACGGTGATGGAGCTGGGCATCAGGTATTTGGCCCATTGCGTCACCTATTACGGCCAGAACAAGAACGGTCGTACCGAGGCCGTCAACTTGCGATATGCGGTGGACTCGCTCACTGATCTATATGGGAGTAAGCTCGCTGGCGAGTTTGGGCCGGTACAACTAAAGGCGGTCCGGAAGAGCCTGATCAAAAAAGGCCACGTGCGGAGATCAGTCAACAAACGAGCGACCCAGATAATCGCGTGTTTTAAGTGGGCGGTTGAAGAGAATCTAGTGGAGCCGGACGTGTGGCAGCGGCTGGCAGCCGTCAAGCCGATCGCACCTGGGCGGGAGGGTGCCGTGGACAATCCGCCCGTGGAGCCGGTCACGGATAGTCAGTATGAACTAGCCCTGCCCTACCTTCCCGCCGGTGTCAAGATCGCGATTCAGGTGCAGCGTTTGACGGGGATGCGGTCCAAAGAACTGCTGTCCATGACCCCGCAAGATTGCGACATGTCACGCGAGCACTGGATATATCGGCTCGAAAAGCACAAGACGGAAAAGTACATCGGCGTTGCATTTGTCCTGATTCCGGCACCGGCGGTTGAACTACTTCAGGCCCACATGCCCAAGACATTTTGTGACAGGTGGTTCCCGTGGAGCGTGGGACATCAACAAAAAAGTGTCGCCCGTGCGTGCCTGTCCGCAGGTGTACCGCATTGGTACCCGCATCAATT
>Ga0114966_10000825_pt1 | contig 29344 bp, 27 predicted proteins | sample M_130207_XF_Meta_FD_87029 | JGI IMG/M metagenome (GOLD analysis project Ga0114966, IMG submission 87029) | Freshwater microbial communities from Lake Montjoie, Canada to study carbon cycling - M_130207_XF_MetaG | ecosystem: Environmental > Aquatic > Freshwater > Lake | place: Lake Montjoie... | reverse complement strand
CCATTGATGTTGTCCTGCCTTCCGGCGGTTAGGCCAGGGAACCGTCGGGATGCTGGACCATCCCGGCGAAGTGAATCGCGATCTTGCCGTCGCGCAGCACCCAGCTGTCGGCGAACCGCATCTGGGCCACCGTGCCGTCGGGCAGCGTCATCGCGATCTGCTCGGTGATCATCAACGTTTCGGGGTTCTCGGTCTCGGCCCAGAACACGACGTCGTCTTGCAGGTCCTTGATGCCGAGGATGCCCTGCATGTGCTCCCGCAGCTGCTCGCGGCCCTTGTAGTACTTCGGCGTCTTCATGACGCTGCTGATGAGCAGCGCGTCGTCGGTGTACTGGTCGAGCAGCGCCTCGATGTTCTTGTCGAGGACGTACTGGATGTGCTGCTTGAACATGCGACCGAGCTTGGTATCGGGAACGTTGGTCGATTCAGCCATGATTTACTCCGTTACAGGCGGGCGAAGCCCGGTGCGTATTTGAACGGCTCGACCGTCGCGTTGTAGGTGACGATCTCGAGGCCGTAGGCGTTCTTCGACGACTTGCGCACGGTCCAGCGCTGGGTCGCGTCCATCGACGTGCGCTTGCTCTTGGCGGACGGCGGCTCCCACCAGCTCGCCTGCCAGGCGACGACGACATCGAGCGTGGCCTCGTCGCCGTTGATCTGGGCCTCGACCGACGCCACGTTGTGGTTTTCGTCGAAGAAGATGTTGGTGACCCGGTCGTACCACTGCTTGAAGCTGGCCAGATCGGTGATATCGCCGTCTGGGAAGGTCACCCGCAGGCCCTTGTCGGCGTCGGCGAGCATGCTGTTGCACGCCTCGATCGGCGCGTGCTGGTCGAGCGCCAGGTACCAGGCGGCGACAAAATTCTTGATCTCGGGAAGCGTTAGTGCCATCGAACGAATCTCCTTCGCGAAAGGGCGCGGCCTACTGGCCGCACGTATTACCGACGCGCTCGGGGTGGGTGTCCCCTTCGAGCACGAGGTCGATCAGGAACGGCCCGGGCGACGCCAGCATCTGCTTGATCGCCGGACCGATCTCCCAGGGCTTTTCGACGCGGACCGCTGGCACGCCCAACGCCATAGCGATCTCCGCGAACTTCAGCGGCGGGTTGGACAGGTCGAAGCTAAGTGGGTAGTCGTGCTTCAGGATGCCCTGCTCTTTCCAGAACTGGTCGATGTTGAGCTGCAGCAGATGGTATGAACGATTGTTGCAGACCACAAACTTGGTGGGGATATTGTGGCGCGCCGCCGTCCACAGGGCCTGGATCGTGTACATCGATCCGCCGTCGCCGCTGAACCCGATCACGGTCTTGCCGGGATTCGCCACGGTGACGCCGATCGCGCCGGGGAACCCGACGCCGAGCGAACCGCCGCGCGTCAGGAAGTACTGGCCCGGATTGTTCGCCGGCAGGTAGCGCGACACGGCCGGCGAATTGGTCAGCGCTTCGTCGAACACGATCGTGTCTGGTGGCAGGAGCGCCGAGAGCTCTTCCATGAACCGCGGCATGTGCAGCGGCACGGCCTCGCGCACCGCCTGGTCCTTCTTCAGTTCCGCCTCGTGCGCCGCCTTCTTCGCCTGGCCGGCCGCCTCGGTCCGCGCCCGCGCCGCGTCCTTCGCCGTCGCGCTCAACGCCGTCTCGAGCGCGTCGGCGAGCGCGCCGAGCGACAACTTGGGATCGGCGACCACGCCGAGATCCACGGGATGGTTCTTCGCGATTTCGTAGGCGTTGAGGTCGAAGTGGATGACCTTTGACCCCGGCGCGAACACGTCTCCCAGGATCGCGAACACTTCCGGAACGATGTAGGTGCCGCAGACGAGCGTGACGTCCCCCTTCTGGAGGATCGGCAGGCTGTGCTCGCCGAACATATGGCCGGTCATCCCCTGGTAGAGCGGGTGGCTCTCGGCCATGTTCACTTCGCCGCCATCGGCTTCCCAGACCTCGGCGCCCAGCAGCTCGGCGACGCGCGCGAGCTCGGGCTGCGCGTCGGAGTAGGCGACGCCGTCTCCCATGATGATGTTCGGCGTCTTGGCCGCCGCGAGCCACGCCGCTGCCTCCCGCACCAGCTCCGGCGCCGGCAGCACCCGCGTGCTCGGGATCGACGTCGGCCGCACAGGCTCTTCCGACGGCGCGTCGAGAATGTCCTGCGGCACGCAGACGTAGACCGGCCCCATCGGCGGCGTCGCGGCGATCTTGATCGCGCGCCGGATGGTGCGCAACAGCGACGACGGGTGCTGGACGACCGTCGACCACTTCGTGACCGGACGCGTCATCGCCACGAGGTCGCCCGCCATCTGCGCGTCCATCGCCGCGTACTTGATGCCGGCGTCGCCGCCGATGATCACGAGCGGCGAGTTGCCACGCTTGGCTTGGTACATCGCGCCGATGCCGTTGCCGACCCCGGGCGTGCTATGCAGCTGCACGAGCGTGGGACGATGCGTCGCCCGCGCGTAGCCGTCCGCCATCAGCACGGCGATCGACTCCTGCAGCGTAAGGATGTACTTCATCTGCGGATAGGCGCTCAGCGCATCCAGGAATCCCTGCTCGACCGTGCCGGGGTTTCCGAACATGTGCGTGATGCCGTCCGCGAGGAACTGCTCGATGATCGCGAAATGACCGGTCTTGGTAGCCATAGACAAAACTTATCGCGTCAGCGCGCGCGACGGGCAGCTGCGGCCGTGGCAAAAAGGGGGAGAGCCATGTGCCGCGCACGTCGTGCGGGAAAAACATGATGGTATTCCACAACGCGCGCACCCGGTAGATCGATTGCGGCTTTTGCTCGGATGTTACGCCCTTGACATCCGGGTAACGGCCACGCTTGGTAGCCAAGGTCGTACTCGACGGAGCTGGGAAAATCGTGTCTAATCTAAGGCTCAGGCCGGCGCAAATACGGTCGCGGTGCGAATCATGTTTCCGAAGAGGTTGTGATGACGGTAACCCAGAGCTCTCCAGACGCGATGGCGGCGGCGATTGCCGACAAGCACGCCGCGGCAGTCGAATTCCCCTCCATGATGTTCGCGAAGGACGCGCCGGTCGGACAGGTCGCCCAGCGCATGGTCGACGGCAAGTACGACAAGGCCGTCGCCATCAGCGAAGTCGAGCGCTTCACCGGCGTGACGGTCAATATCCCGGCCAATCCCGGCAAGGTCCTCTTCGTCATCCCGCAGCACGGCTACTGGGCGTCCGAACTGACGCTGCCCGACCAGGTGTTCCGCGCCGCCGGCTACGAGGTCGACTACGTCACGCCGCGCGGGGAACGGCCCTGGCCGTACGGCGTCAGCATGGATACATCCTTCTGCGATCAGGCCTGGAACGCCGAACAGGTGTCCCCAGGTGAAGCGACCTTGGCCACCCGGTACAACGACCCGACGACAACCGAGGGCAAACGGCTGAACACCCCGCGGAACCTGCACACCTGGCTGCCGCCAACGCCACGACCGGCGCACGGCGAGCAGGCGCGCGAGCCCTTCCGGCAAGCGCTGTTGGCGGGTCTGCAAGAGGCGAGTCAGTACGCCGCCTTCGTCATCGTCGGCGGCGCCGGCGCCTACATGGATCTCGGCGGCAATACCTCGGTCCGCCCGTTGATCGAGTTGTTCACGGGTCTGGGCCGGCCGGTGGCGGCGATCTGCTACGGCGTGGAGGTCCTCATCCAGGCGACGGACACGAAGACCAAGGCGCCGCTCGTCTGGGGCCGCCTCGTGACCGGCCATTCCGAGCAGGATGACTACACCGACGGAACCACGGACGTCCCGGTTGAAGGGGGCTACGGTCCCAACTATGGCTGCGCGACCATCACGCTCGAACAGATGGTCAAGCAGTACACCGGGCCGCAGGGAGGCTTCATCTCCAAGAACGGCAGCCCGTACATGGCCGTCGCTGACGGTCCGTTCATCAGCGCGCGGACGACGCCAGATGGTTATCCGGCGGCGCTGCTGGCCCTGGCGCAACTGCACGGCTCCGGGTCGCTGCCGGCCAAGTATGTAGTCGACGGCGACGGCCGCGGCCACGAGCCGACGGCTGCGGAAATCCGCCGAATCGCCGTCTAGGCGCGCGCGTACCGCGGGTCAGGGTTCCGGTCCTCCATAGAGGTCCGGAATCCTGACGCCGATACAGCGGATCTATGAAGCTTCGAGCCGCGGCTGTTGTTGTTACGCTGGCGTGCGCGCTGACCGCCGGGCGTGATCTTCTGTCGAAGAAGGACACCTAGACGCACCGACGCCCGGCGTTCGGACACCCCGCCAACCCACCACAGCCATGCCGGTCGTGCAACGCAACGTCCCGGTGCGGACGTTTGCTGAGTGGGACAACCCGCAGTCCGGCGACATGGAGGCCGACCTCGTCAGCCGCGACGGCGCGCTCGTGGTGGCGGCGCTGGAGCAGCTGGGCAAGACCATGCCGTTTCCGCTCCGCGGGTTCGACACTGACAACGGAGGCGAGTTCCTGAACGACACGGTGGCCACCTATTGCCGCGCGCACGACATCCCGTGCACACGGTCGCGTCCGTATCACAAGAATGATCAGGCCTGGGTCGAGCAGAAGAATGGGTCGGTTGTGCGCCGTCTCGTCGGCTACCGACGCTTGGAAGGACGTGCCGCCGCAGCCGCCCTCGCACGCCTGTACACGGCGGCGCGGCTCTTCGTCAATTTCTTCCAACCGTCCTTCAAGCTCGCGTCGAAGACGCGCGTGGGCGCCAAGGTCTCCAAGGCCTACCACACGCCGGCCACGCCGTACGCGCAGCGTATGCCATGGCCGACCGTGAGCGACGCAACCACGGAGCGCGTACGCGCCGTGGCCGAACAACTCGACCCGCTGCGCCTCTTGGCGGAGATTCGGTCGGTGCAACACCATCTCGTCAGCCTGGCCGCAGGCCAACCGACGCACGTGGCGCCGCCTCGCGAAGGCGACCGCGATGGATTCCTCGCGAGCCTGGCGACGGCGTGGCAACATGGCGACGTCCGCGCGACGCATCGCACGGCGCCGCGCGCGGCGCGTGATTGGCGAACACGCAACGATCCGTGTGCGCGCGTGTGGCCGAGCGTGCGCACCTGCAGGCGGAGCTCCCCGGCGAATTCCCAGATGGGCAACGGCGCACCGTCCAGCGCCGAGTCCGTGAGTGGCGATACGGCGCCGCGGGTTCCCTCATGCTCGCGGGCGCGCCCCCCGATGCGGCGTAGCCATGTACTGCTCGTGCGAAGCCACTGGCGGTGATTGCCTGCGGGCACCTCCGCGCCTACCGGCGCTCCGGCGCTGTCATATCGGAACGCGTACGTTCGGACTCGGACGCTCGCGTCGCGGCACTCACTCGACAGACCCCATCACGCTGGTAACATTCCGATTCGAGGCAACACGCCAGGCAACTCTAATTGTCACCGCGCAACAATAGTGGGAATGCTCGATACGGAGACCGGCGGAGCACCCCTGCATATCGGCTCTGCCACGCTGGACAAGCCGCTCGCTATCGCCCCCATGGCTGGCATTATCGACTCGGCGTTTCGCGGTCTCGTGAAGCGCCAGGGAGGCTGCGGCCTGGTGGTCACTGAGATGGTCAGCTCGAGTGGGCTCATCAGCGGTATCGACCGCACGCTCGAGTACGCGGAGTACACGGTCGAGGAGCGTCCCGTGTCCATCCAGATCTTTGGCGGCGATCCGGACACGATGGCCGAGGCGGCGCGAATCGTCGAGGCCATGGGCGCCGACATCGTGGACCTCAACATGGGCTGTCCGGTCCCGAAGATCGCAAAGCACAACGCGGGCTGCAGCCTCATGAAGGAGCCCGAGCATGGGACGGCAGTCATTTTCGCCATGACCAGGGCCGTGAAGATCCCGGTGACCGTCAAGATGCGCGCGGGCTGGAACGACGCGAACCGCAATGCGCCCACGGTTGCGAAGATGGTGGAAGACGCCGGTGCCGGCGCGGTCACGGTGCACGGCCGCACCGCGGCGCAAAGCTACTCCGGGCAGGCGGACTGGAGCATCGTGGCCGAGGTGGCCGACAGCCTGAGCATTCCGGTCTTCGGCAGCGGCGACTGCGTGACGCCGAAGCAGATCGTCGAGACACTCAGGAGCGGCGTCGAGGGCGTGCTTGTCGGTCGGGGCGTCCTGCGCAACCCGTGGATTCTGGCGCACGCGTCCGACCTGCTGGCAGGGCGGACCACCGCCGGTCATCTCACTGCCGGACCGGGGGCGATTCCTGCTCGAGTACATCGATCTGCTGCAGAACGAACGGGTTCTGGAAGCCGAGGGGTTCCGACGAGTCGCACCGCGGGTTGCGTAGGATCGGGTCTGAAGACCCGACCCTACGTACGGATCCGACGAACGCGCGCCGCAGCCACGGTCGCTGGGTGGTGAACCAGATTCGTGCGCTGGGCGGGTACTACACGGAGGGCGTTGAGAACGGAGCCGAACTGCGTGCCGGTCTGAATACGATTGGCTCGGTGGAGCTATTGAGAGACCTGATCCACCGGTTCTTCATGCTGAAGTCGGTCCAGAACTTCACAACAGGACACGCTCCTTCGGTTGGCCTTGACGCGAGCAGCGCCGCGCGACGGCTGCTGGGTCCGAGAACGGGTCTTCCGTGAACGACCGACCCCCGCTAATGTTTCCTCATAGGTAAGATCTTAGCCGCGGCCTCAGAGGACAATTCGAGCAGCCGGGGGCGGTACATGCGGGGATCGACAAGGGACAACGACAGCCTCATGCTGGGGTTACCACACCAACCAGCACCGGAGACTGCCATTGCCAACCTTGTCTACCACCGAGCTTAGCAAAGTGAGTCGCACCCTCGGGCGAGCGCTCGGCGTCGATGCCGTCAACCAGCTCGGGCGCGATACCGGTCAGGCCCAACGCCTGCGCACCGTCACCCCGCATCGACTGTTTCTCGCGCTGGTGTCGACGCTCGGCAGCGGACGCGTCGAGTCGCTCGCCGATCTGCTCCGCGCGTTTAACCACCAGAACGGGGTGGACGTCGCCTACAAGGCCTTCTACAACCGGCTTGCCCGGATCGGGTTCGCGACGTTCATGCGCGGGATGTTGGCGCGGCTCCTCGACCAACTCCGTGTCCAGACGCTCACGCCGGAGGGCCAGAAGGCCGTGGCGCGATTCACGGATATTGTGATCCACGACGGGTCGTCGTTTGCCCTGAAGTCCGCGCTGGCGGACACGTTTCCCGGGCGGTTCACGACGATCGAGCCCGCGGCGGTCGAAGTCCACGTCACCTATAGTGGGTTCGCCGACGAAGTGCGCCGCGTGCAGCTCGCGCCCGACGCGCAGGCCGAACGACCGTTTCTCCCGGATCCGGCGACCTTGACCGATCAGTTGCTGCTCGCAGACCGCGGCTATCCCAGCGTGGCCTACTTCGAGGCCGTCGCCGCGCATGGGGGCTCGTTCATCGTGCGCCTCACGCGCAGCTATGATCCGTGGATTCGGACCGCATGGGTCGAGGGCCAGCGCCTGGACCTCGACGTGGACTTCCACGTCGGGCCCCGCGTCGTGGGCTTCCGCGTGGTGGTGCTGCCGGGCCGCGAGGCGGCGATGACGCGGCTGTGCACCAATCTACCGCGCACGCCGTTCTCGCTCGACCTGGTGGCCCGACTCTATCGGTTCCGCTGGCAGATCGAGCTCTGTTTCAAAGAGTGGAAGTCGTACGCGAACCTGCATCAGTTCGACACCGCGAACCCGCACATCGCCGAAGGCCTGATCTGGGCCAGCCTGTGCGCCGCGGTCCTCAAGCGCTTCCTTGCCCACGCGGCGCAGCGCGTCGGTAGGACAGCGATATCGACGCGTCGTGTGGCCATGTGCGCGCATCACATCCTCGACGCCCTCGTTGCCACGTTGCTCCTCGGCGGTCGGTCTTCGCGGGACGCTTCGACGAGGGCTGACCTTTCTCCTGGCGAACGCACGACGCGCCAACCCGGATAGTGATCGCCGCACTGGCCGATTACGCACCGGGCTGGGCCTCGCCGTGTCCGCTTAAGTGATCACCTATGAGCCGACATTAGAGGCGTCTCGACGGTGGGGTTCCGCCGCGGCGACGCACCGACGCCTTGTCAAGCGCGAGGGGTCTCTGGTGGCGCATTGCGCAACGGCCCTGGGCACACCTCCGGCGCACCGACGTGCGGGCCGTCGCTCAGGAACAGGGGTCGAACACCGAGGGATGGTCGGCCCAACCTGTCCTGTCGGGCGTGCTCGCGGGGAACGGTGGCGCACGGGCGGGACGCGGCGCCGGGGTCTCCCTTGGTAGGCCGAGATGCCGAAGGATCCGCGTGATCACGTCCGCCTCCTCGATGAGCGCGATCAGGCGCGGACGGCCGCCGCAACGCGGGCACGCCAACACGTCGAACCCGAACGTCCGGGCCATGAGGGATGCCCACCTCTGGCCGCGGGCGCGGTCGAGGCGATTGCCGATGCGCTACGGGCGCATGGCGACGAGTTGACACCGCGACTGCCTGGCGCGCTGCTCGGTGCCGCGCCGTGGTGGCAGGCGGGCGTTCCCGCCACGGCGGCGATCGGCGCCGTCATCGGACTTGTCAGCGAGAGAGGGGCGCAGCCAGAGCCCGTCTACGAACGGCCGTAGCCCTGACTGTCACCTGGACCGACAGGAGACGGCTCCCAGCCGACCGCCATCATCGAATGCGAAGCGGACGGCTTACAGTCCGGCCAACTTCTCGGCGCAATAGGCGTTCAGGCTCTTGCCGGCGGCGCGGGCCTTCAGCGCCAGCGCCTGGTGCACGGGTGATGGCACACGGAGCAGAAACCGCCCGCTGTAGGACTCGGACCGCTCCGCCGCCGGCAACTTCACGCCGTCTTGCTCTGCGAGCCGAATCCACTCGTCGACGATGCGCTTCAACTGCTTGAGGACAGCGGCTTCCGTCGCACCGTGGCAACACCGGCCAATGAGCGGCGGCGCGCTACCAACGAAGCAGCCGTCCTCGGTGCTCCACTCGACGACACGGAGGTAGTCGCGGGCGTTCACCTTTTTCGGCGACTTCATTTCGAGCCTCCCTTGGCCGCGCGGGCATTGGCCAGACGCAGTGCTACTTCCTGTTCCTGGTATCGCTTCGCATCGTCCCCTGGACGGCCCGACAACGTGATGCGGACGCCGGACGGATGGAGAAAGTTCCGGTGGCTGCCTTTGCCGCCCCGGTCGACGAAGCCAGCACGCACGAGCTCGTGAATGAGCTCACGAAGCTTCCGCGGCACCGTTCGATGATATCACGGTGATACCAGTGGGTGGCCTGTGATGGCGGAACGGGGTGGCGGTGGAGGGTGGCCCGCTACGGTCAGTGCGAGACGTGGCAGGGTTGTCACGAAGACACGAGGACACGAGGACGGAAGCCACGCACGGTGCGGCTTCGTGCCTTCGTGCCCTTCGTGAAGAACGAAACGCGCTGCGTACTCGGCCCTCAGCGCCGCTACCGTGCGACTGGACGCGGGATCGGGTTGGTCCACGCCCGGTCCCAGGACGTGTCGACGACGACACCGTCCTTGATCACCATGCGCACGTTCTTCGTGGCGCCGATATCCGCCAGCGGGTTCCCTTCGACGATGGTGAAGTCGGCCAGTTTGCCCACCTCGATGCTGCCGAGGTCCTTCTGCTGCCCGATCACCTCGGCCGACCAGAGCGTCGCCCCCTGAATCGCCTTCATCGGCGTAATCCCCATGTCGGTGAGCATCTGCATCTCGTAGTGCAGGCTCAGGCCGGGCACGATCTGGTTGCAGCCGCCGCACACGGCGTCAGTCGCGGCCAGGATTTTCCCACCTGCTTCTGAATACATCCGCAGGAACGTGGCGGTGTTCTTGTAGCCGTCACGGACTCGAGGTTGCCGGTTCCAGGCCGCGCGCACCTCCGCCGGCACAAACGCCAGATTCGGGTCTGCGGCGAGTGTCGCGCCGTCCCTGGTCCAGTCGCGCCACCGCTCTGTACCGCCTCCCCAGAACAGGAACAGCGTCGGGTTGGCGTAGACCTTGTGTTGGACGAGGAAGTCGATGAGCGGCGGGAACGCTTTCGGATCGACGAGCGATTCGGGCGCCACGCCGCGTGGGGCCTCCTTCCCGGCCTGCGCGAGCAGCGCACGCGCCATGGTGTCGGTGTGCTCCATGTGCGTGAAGCCCATCTCGACCGCCGTCCTGATGTTCTGCGTGTGTCCGAGCAGCGGGAGCCCCTGCGCCCTGCACTCCTCGATCACGGCGCGCAGTTGCTCGTCGGTGATCGTCAGGTCGACCTTCACGTGATCCACGCCCGCAGCCTTGAGCCGTCGGACGTACGCACGCGCTTCGACGGCGTCCTTCACGTAGCCGCCGTCTGTGGTCGGCGCGCCCAGCGGGCCGCTGACGCGCGCGCCAGAGACGAAGAGCCGGGGCCCCTTGATCTGCCCGCGCTTCAACGCCTCGCGCTGCGCGATGCTCCACGCGGTGTCGTTGTGGATGTCGGCGATGGTGGTGATGCCGAACGGCAGGAACATGGGCACCTCCCAGTCCTGCAGGTGCACGTGTCCGTCGATGAGGCCGGGGAGGATGGTCAGCCCGGCCAGCGGGATGACGGTGGCGTTCGCCGGATACGACACGCGTCCCTTCGTGCCGACGGCCGTGATTCGTGTGCCTTCAACCACGACGACTGCGTTTGCGATCGGAGGACGTCCGGTCCCGTCGATGAGCGTGCCGCCGTCGAGCACGAGTGTGCGCGAACTCGACGACGGCTGCTGCGCCGACACCGACAAGCCGCTGACCAGCAGGACTGCAAGCACCAGGGCCCTTTTCATGGCGAGACCATACCATGGGCCGGAACGCGTGACACTCCCCGCAAGCCGCGAACACCGTCGCTATTCCGCCGACGGACCGCGGACCTTCAGGGTGGAGATGTCGCTGCGGACCTTCAGCTGTGTGATGTCGCCGTGGACGGACCGAGACGACGCGGTCGGCATCATCACCATCAACCGTCCTGCGCGCGTCAACGCGATGGACGTGCAGACGGCGCAGGACGACTCCGACCTCGGCTACCTCACGGCCGCCGAGTACCGGTGCGCTAAACCCAGCCGACCTGAAAGGGCAGGGCGCCCAGTTCGGTGGCCAGATCGCTGACGAGCGCGACAACGAACACCTCGAGCAGCACGGCTACCTCACGCGGGGGCGGCGGGTGTGACCGGCGTCGCTGTACTGCTGCCGCGCGTCGCGACGCGGATGCGGGCATCGACGATGCGGCAGCCGTTGCCGGGTGGCAGCGCAATCACCGGGTTCAGATCGAGTTCCGCGATGTCCGGCACCTCTTCTGCCAGCCGCCCGACGCGCAGCAGCAGTTCACGCAGCGCCTCGAGATCGACCGGCGGATGTCCGCGGTAGCCCTGCAGCAGCGTGAAGCCGCGAATGCCGCGCAGCAGCGAATCGGCGTCGACGTCGGTCAGCGGCGCGACGCGGAAGCGCACGTCGCCAAGCACCTCCACGTGCACGCCACCGAGCCCAAAGGCGACGAGCGGACCGAAGAGCGGGTCGTCGGCGATGCCGACCATCGTCTCGACGCCGCCGGCGATCATCGGCTGGATGACGACCCCTTCCCCTGCTTCTGGCGCGACCGGCCCGTGCCCAGGAATCAACGCCGTCAGCTCCCTGAAGGCGGCGCGCACGGCCCGTTCCGTCGTGAGGCCGACCTGCACCGCGCCGATGTCGCTCTTGTGCAGCAGCGAGCGCGCCTGCAGCTTGGCCACCACCGGGTAGCCGAAGACCGCGGCCAGCGCGGCGGCCTCGTCGCCCGTGCGTGCCAGCACCGTGGGCAGCACCGGCAGGCCGAACGCATTCAGCACGCGGCGTGTCTCCTCGGCGGTGAGCCACGAAGGGCCACGCGCGTCGATGACCGACCGGCACAGCGCGCGCGCCTCCTCGGGCCGTAGATCGTCGAAGCTCCAGTAGAGTGCCGGCGGCTGCGCTCGCCACTGCGCATAGCTGGCGACGCGCCCCAGGGCACGCGCCGCATTCTCGGGGAACGCGTAGGCGGGCACCCGTTCGTGCACGGTCTCGCCAGGCGCTATGGCCGAGGGATACGACACCGTGAGCGGCGCTTGCGCACCAGGTGCTGCCAGCAGGCAGGCCAGCACCGGCTTGTCCGTGGCTCCCGCGGTGCGCCCAGCGGCAATGCCGCGTGCGATGGCGTCGAGCGTCGTGGCCGACGTGCTGCGATCGACCGGGGTGTAGAGCACGATCAACGCGTCCACCTCCGGAGCGGTGAGCGCCACCTCCAGTGTGCGCCGGAACTCCTCCGGGCCCGCCGATGCAATCATGTCGACCGGATTGCTGACGTTCGCGTCGGGACGCAGGAAGGCCTGCAGCCGCGCCTTCGTCCTGTCCTCGAACTCGACCACGGTGAGGCCAGCCGAGACGCAGGCATCGACCGCGAGGATGCCAGGGCCGCCGGCGTTGGTGACGATGGCGACGCGCATGCCTGTCGGTAACGGCTGGGCCTCGAGGCAGGCGGCAATGTCGAACATCTCGTCGATCGTGTCGGCGCGGATCACACCCGACTGCTGGAACAGCGCGTTCACTGCCACGTCGCTGGCTGCGAGTGCCGCCGTGTGGCTGCCGGCCGCGCGCACGCCGGCCGCCGTGCGGCCCGCCTTCACGGCCACGATCGGCTTGCTGCGCGCAATGCGACGCGCGAGCCGCGCGAAACGGCGCGGGTTGCCGAACGACTCGAGGTAGAGCAGGCAGACGCTGGTGTCCGGGTCGCGCTCCCAGTACTGCAGCAGGTCGTTGCCGGAGACGTCCGCCTTGTTGCCGACGCTGACAAAGGTGGACAGGCCGACCTGCCGCGCGATGGCCAGCTCGATGATGGCAATGCCGAGCGCGCCGCTCTGCGAGAGCAGCGAGACCCGTCCGCTCTGCGGCATCAACGGTGAGAACGATGCGTTCATGCGTACGCCGCCGCTGGCATTCAGCACGCCCATGCAGTTCGGCCCCACCATGCGCATGCCGTGGTTCCGCACCCGCTCCACCAGCGTCTGCTGCAACGCGCGTCCGGTCTGGCCCGCCTCGGCGAATCCGGCCGAGATGACGACCAGCGACTTCACGCCGGCCGCGCTGCAGTCGTCCACCGTGGCCAGCACCGCGGCGGCGGGCACGGCAATCACCGCCAGGTCGGTTCCGGCGGGCAGCTCACGTGCTGTGGCCAGACAGGGCAGGCCGTCGATCTCGGTGGCGTTGGGATTGACCGGATAGATGGGGCCGGCGAAGCCGCCCTGCCGCAGCGCATCGAACACCAGGCGGCCGATGCTCGTGGTGCGGCGTGAGACGCCGATCACCGCCACGGCCGACGGCTTCAGCATCGGTGCGAGCGACGCGGCGGTGGCCGAGCGGTCGCGCTCCTCCGACCAACGCACGCCCTCGGGCGACAGCGTCAGCGACAACTGGAGGTCGACCAACCCGGCGTCGGTCTTCGACCGGATCTCGAAACCGGAGTCGCGGAACACTTCGAGCATGGCGTGGTTGTCGGCAAATGCGCTGGCCTGGAAGCGCTGGAAGCCGTGCTGGCTGGCGTGAACGGCGAGCCGCTCGAGCAGCCCCGTCGACACTCCGCGCCCCTGCAGGCTGTCGTCCACGGCAAACGCCACCTCGGCCACCGTGGTGTTCACGGCCATGTAGGAGGCGATGGCCACCGGGCGCAGATCGTCGGAGCGCAGGCGGTGGACGATGAGCGTGAGCGCCCGCGTCGGGTCGGTGGAGTCGGCCATGCGCGCGATGACCGCATCGGGCGGTTCGGAGGCCGAGAAAAACCGGTTGCGGCGCGACTCGGCCGACAGGTCGTGGAAGAAGCGGCGAATGGCGTCGCGGTCTGTCACGAGCGAGGGACGAACCGAGGCGACACGGCCGTCCCGCAGGACGAGTCGTGGACTTTCGAGCTGGTCGCCCGCGGGTGCGGGCGACGTCACTTGTTTCATCGTCAGGCCTGGGCGATGGTGGCGAGGGCGTCGGGCATGACGAAGTCATGCTCCGGATGACGGACGGTGAGCACCGGACAGGAGGCGGAACGCACCACGCGTTCGGCCACGCTTCCCATCAGCAGATGCGCCAGGGCGCCGCGCCCATGCGTGCCGACGACGATGAGGGCGATGTCGAGGTCGCGCGCGTACTGCACGATGGCCGCGGCCGTCGCGCTCGACGTGAGCACGGCGGACTTCACCGGTAGCGGGACCGGGTCGTTGTCGATCAGCAGTTCGTCGAGCTGCTTCTGCGCAGCCACTTCCAGGTCCCTCTGCAGTTCGGGCAGCACCGCCATGTAGGCGTCGCCGCCCAGTCGCACGTACACATCGTCGGCCACATGCAGCACGTGCAGGGTGGCCCCGAAGGTGCGGGCGAGTTCGCGGCCATAGGCGAGCGCTGCGCCGGAGGCCTCACCAAAGTCGGTGGCGACGAGGATGCTCTTGAGAGCGATCATGACGAACCTCACATTCTTTCCGGCGCAGCGGCCCGCCCCTGTCGGGGGTGCCGGCCCGCGGCTGCCGTCTTGTTCGCGTGCTACACCACTGGAGGAGCATGGGGTGTGCCACGCCGAACCCGGTGATTCTGCACCCGTTTGGCGAGGAGCTGACCACGGGTGCCGGGAATCCGGCGGCGGCCTGACTGCGGAAACGGTGTGTGGATGAGGGCAATCAAACAGGGTGGACGACGGGGCAGGTCGGCAGGTGACCGCAGGGGAGGAGTGTGCCGGGCGGATGGGGAAGACCCGCCCGCCCTGCAGTCGGGCCTGCCGGCCCGCCACGGTCACTCGTGCACGTGCACGTGCGCGAGTTCGTGATAGAGCGCGAAGCGGTGCGTGATCTGCTGTTCCATCTGATGCACCAGCTCGGTGTAGCGTGCGTGGTCGTGCTGGTCGGTCAACTGGAAGCGCGTCTCCGACGCCATCAGTCTATGCCGGCCACCGCGAACGTGGCGGCCGGCTGCGGTTGGGGTCGCCTTCGACTGCTGGCTGTCGGTGTTCGAGTAGACCTCGGTGTCGAGCACCAGCACGTTGACGTTCGCGCCGGTCGAGAGCACGTGGTCGAGGCCGCCGTAGCCGATGTCGTAGGCCCAGCCGTCGCCGCCGACTTCCCGGGCCTGCGCTGGCATGGAGACCAGGCGGTTGGTGCGGACAGTTCCCGGCGTCATCGGCAAAAAGCCGCTCGGGCAAGTCTGGCCGACGGCGCGTGTCGACCGCACTCACGAAGGCACGATGATCACGAAGGTCAGGAATCCCGAAAGCGGTAGTGCTGGAGGCGGTGATGGGAGTGTTGAGAAGGGCGACGGCTTGAGCGACCGCCGCGGCCGGTGGGAGCTTCACCACGGAGGGCCCGGAGCACGCGGAAGCGATTCGGTGGTCTGAATCTCCGCGGCCTCCGCGCACTCCGCGGTGGCGAACGTCGGTCTGTAGCGCTACTTGGTGATGACGCCGCAGGCGATGCGGTCGCCGGCTGCACCGGCCGGGTCGGTCTTCATGTCGTCCGGACCGGCGTGGATCACGAGGGCCGTGCCGCCGCCGGTGAACACCGAGTTGGCGCCGCTGCCGAGCGAGATACCCTTCGGCATGATCATGCCCTTCGCCGTGCCGTCAGCGGCCACGGTGAAGTTCTCCATGTCGCCCGCGTGCGGACCTTCCGGGTTCTGCAGCCCGTGCTTCTTGGCAGCCGGATTGAAGTGGCCACCGGCGGTCGTGAAGGCGGGACCTTCGCACTTTGCCGTGCCGTGCACGTGCAGCGCGTGTTCGCCGGGCTTGAGCCCCTTCAGATCGAGCTGAATGTGGACCATGCCCATCGATTCGCTCAGGCTGGCCGTGCCAACCGACTGACCCGTGCCGTCCTTCAGTTCCACCTTCACCGGACCCTGCGCGGCGAGGTTGACTGCCAGCATCACGGCGCCGAGACCGACGCCGACCATCACTCCACGAAACAACTGCTTCATTGAATCCTCCCGGATTTCCTGCATACCAGACAGATGTCAGAGCATAGCGCAAGCCTCGGCCCGACGGGAATCCGGCGGAAGTCCGGGCATCGGGTTTGCCTCTCCGTGGCGGCAGATGGAGTCTCATCATGCTTGACCGGCAGAAAGTCGAAGCCATTCTGAGCCGGCGCTTTCCTGGTGCGACTCGCGACCAGGTCGCTGCGGCTGCCAACGCCATCATGGGGCTGTCGGATGAGTGGGAAGAGGTGCTGCACGACGAACGTCAGGGCAGCTATCACTTCTCGCACGACTGCGGCGGCCTCTGCGATCTCACTGATACGGGTGTCGGTGAGCCGGGAATCGAGTTCCGCATGTTCAAGCGGCGGGACGTCTGACGGCGGATTCTGCGAGAACAGGCGGCTGGATCACGCTGTCGGCCTTCCGGCGGGAGTGGAATCATGAGCGGAGGGATGGTCGGAGACGCGCTGCAGCAGCGTCGCCCACGCCTGCGCGGGGCTTGCCGCACGAATGCGTCCATCAGCGGCGCGGTCGACACGTGCGTGAGCGTGTGTCGACCGTGCACTGATGGACATCACGCCGAGACAGAGAGCAGACAGCGTGCCAGTCGGCGCGTCCCGCCGGAATCGCGGGAATGCTGCGAAAGGCAGAAGAGGTGTGCCGGGCGGTAGCGGCGCGCCAGAGCATCCCGCGCGTGCGTTGCCGGATGTCCCGGAGCGGCGCTATTTCGCCGGGAGCGAAATCAGGACCGTGGTGCCGCCGGCTTCCGGGTTCTCGATCTCGAGCGTGCCGCCGTGCGCCTCGACGATGCGTCGCGCGATCGGGAGACCGAGGCCGGTGCCACGGTGTTTCGTCGTGAAGAACGGCTCGAAGACCTTTTCGCGGACGTCGGGCGGCATCCCGGGGCCGTGATCGGCAATAGCGATGACAAAGCGCTGCAGCCGGCGTTCGATGCCGATCTGGATCTCGCCCGAGCCGCCCATGGCCTGCGCGGCGTTCATCAGCACGTTGGTGAACACCAGTTGCAGTTGCTCGGCGTCGACCGGCGCGACCGCCTCGGTCTGCGGGAACTCGACGTGCAGGTTGGCGAAGATCGGATCGCGATGGAGCAGGTGCAGGCTGTTGCGGATCAGGCGATCCAGGTCGGTGGCTTCCGACCTGAGTTGACGTGGCCGCGCGAAGACCAGGAGGTCGTGCACGATGCCGTTCAGCGCGTCGAGCCTGGCGATGATGTCGCCGACGATCGGCTTGTCGCGCGACTCGGCCGGCATGCGGGAGGCGATCACCTGCAGCGCGCCGCGAATGCCCGCAATCGGGTTCTTCACTTCGTGCGCGACCACGGCGGCCATCTGGCCGAGGCGTGCCAGCGCCTCCTGCTCGCGCAGCCGTTCTTCCGAGGTTTTGCGCGCCGTGATCTCGTAGCGCAGCGCCATGTACTGGTAGGGCTTCCCACCGTCGTCCAGGAACGGGACGATCGTCGTGTCGACCCAGTAGAGGCTGCCGTCCTTCGCGCGGTTACGCAGTTCACCGCGCCAGATCCGGCCGTTGGCGATGGTCAGCCACAGCTCGCGGATGAATTCCTTCGGATGGTGGCTGGAGTTGAGGATGCGGTGATCCTGCCCGAGTAATTCTTCGCGGGCATACCGGGAAATCTCGCAGAACTTGTCGTTGACGTAGGTGATGCGGCCGCGGGTGTCGGTGGTGGCGACGATGGCCGAGTGGTCGATGGCGAAGTTGACGTCGGCCAGGTCCTTCGTGCGCACGCGCAGGTCGAGCCAGGTGGCGCGGAAGCGCGCCAGCACGATCGCGGTGGCCCAGATCAGGATGAGCGCGATGCCGCGGTTGGTGGCGACGTAGCCGAAGGTCAGCACTGGCGACGCGAATCTGGCGCCAATCAGAGTGAGGGCCGAGACCACGGCGGCGGCGACGAGCTGGAACCGTGGCGGTTCGTTGACGGTGCCGACGAGCAGCGGCAGGGCGTAGAGCGCAGCAATGCCGTGCCCCACCGGAGTCGTGAGGTCGATGACGAAGATCGCGCCAGCCAGGATGGCGGCGGAAATGGTCGCCCCGTTCAGCATGCGGCCAGGGATGGTCGGCGTAGCGTTCACTCGCAACCCATGTGGAGCGTCTTTTGAATTGTGTTTCGGCGGTGGAATCATGCTAGCTCAAATACCGGCCTCATTGCCCGCCATCACGCCGTCGACGGTGCTTGCAACCGGTGGGGAATTCCCCCACGTCAGGAAGAAATTCGCGACTCGCGTGCTGGTGGTGGACGACGAGCCGCTGGTGCGATGGTCGATTGCCGAGACCTTGCGTGCCCACGGCTGCGACATCGTCGAAGCCGCGGACGCGCACAGCGCGCTCGGCATGGTGCGCGATTCGGCGACCGTGCCGGACGCCGTCCTGCTCGATCTCAAGCTGCCGGACAACGACGACCTGTCGCTGCTCGCCGCCGTGCGCCGGCTGCTGCCGACGGTGCCGGTGATCCTGATGACCGCGTTCGGGACGCCCGAGATTCTCGACGAGGCGCGCCGGTTGGGGGTCTTCACCGTCCTCGACAAGCCGTTCGAACTCGATGAACTGGATGTGCTGATCGAGCGGGCACTCGAGATGCCCAGACCAAGCTAGCCCGTGCGAGCGCCTGGGCGCGCCGCCGCAGGAACGACCGCGGTGGCCATTTCCCGTTCAGCCCCGTCGTCCGGTGCCGTGCCTCGCTATACTAGTGCCCGGCATGCCTGCTCCTACCATCCTCGTGGTTGACGACGAGGCGCTGATCCGCTGGTCCCTGAAGGACCGACTTACCGAACAGGGCTACCGGGTCATCGAAGCCGACACCGCCGCCGCAGCCATTGCGAAGAGCGAGGAGGGGCCCGATCTGGTGCTTCTCGACTACAAGCTTCCGGATGGCGACGGCCTCCAGGTGTTGAAGAAGCTGAAGGAACGGGACCCCGACGTGCTGGTCATCCTCCTGACGGCGTTCTCGAGCATCGAGAACGCGGTGGAAGCGATGAAGTACGGCGCGTATCACTACGCGAACAAGCCGTTCAATCTCGATGAAATCGCGCTGCTGGTCGACCAGGCGCTGGAAACCACGCGCCTGCGGCGCGAGGTCAAGCGGCTGCGCGCCAACCAGGCGCAGCCCTACAGTTTCGACCGGATTGTCGGCAGCAGCCAGTCGCTGGTCACCATCAAGACGCTGATGCGGAAGGTGGCGTCGAGCCCGGCGTCCACTGTGCTGTTGAGCGGGGAAAGCGGCACCGGTAAGGACCTTGCCGCCAAGGTCATCCACTACAACAGCGACCGGTCATCGAAGGCGTTCATGAACATCACCTGTTCGGCGCTGCCCGAGGCGCTGCTCGAGAGCGAGCTGTTCGGGCACGAACGGGGCGCCTTCACGGGCGCGGATCGCCAGAAGCGTGGCCTGCTCGAGACTGCCGACGGCGGCACGGTGTTCCTCGACGAAATCGGGGAGATGATGCCAGGCCTGCAGGCCAAGCTGCTGCGGTTCCTCGAAGAGAAGACGTTCAAGCGCGTGGGCGGCTCGGTGGACATCCATGTCGATGTGCGCGTGGTGGCGGCGACGAACCGCAAGCTCGAAGAAGAAGTGCGCGCCGGCCGTTTTCGGGAAGACCTGTTCTACCGCCTGAACGTGCTGCCGATCGTGCTGCCGCCGCTGCGGGACCGTTCGGACGACATCCCGCTGCTGGCCGAGTTCTACATCGATTCGTACAACACCGAGTTCAAGAAGCGGGTGCGCGGCGTGGCGCCTGACGCGATGAAGCGGCTGCAGTCGTACGGCTGGCCCGGCAACGTCCGCGAACTCCGGAACTCGGTGGAGCGCGCCATGCTGCTGTCCGAGAGCGAGGTGCTCCAGTCGGACGACTTCACGATTGGCGGCGCCTCGGCCGTGAGGCTGGGCGACCGGGTCGAACTGCCGCCGAACGGCATCGACCTCGAGCAGCTCGAGCGGTCGCTGGTGGTGCAGGCGCTGGAGCGGACGCAGTGGAACCAGACCCGTGCGGCGGGGCTGCTCGGGCTGAACCGCGACCAGATCCGCTACCGCATCGAGAAGTTCCACCTCGAAAGAGCCAACACCGCGCATTGATGGTCATTAGTCATTAGTCATTAGTCATTAGTCGTTGGTCGGGTCCATTACCTCGCGACCGACCAAGGACCAACCGACTAACGACCAACCGACTAACGACCAACCGACTAACGACTAACGACCAACGACCAACGACCACTGCGGGTTCCCCCCCACAGTCCGCGGGAAATTCCCCGCGCCGGCCGAGCGCTCCCACCTGCTCCAGCGCCGATATCTCGCAAATGCTCCGGAAAACCGGCAGTGGCTCTCTGGCATGTGCGTTGCCCTTACGGCCAGCGTCTTCATACTTCAACACGCTGATTGTCGGCCTTACTTGGGAGAACGACCATGGTTTCCAGAGAGCGCGTGCAGGGGGTACTCGACCGAGTTCGCCCGTTTCTGCAGGCAGACGGCGGGGACATCGAGCTGATGACGGTCAACGGGAACTCCGCTGACGTGCGTCTGACCGGCATGTGTGCCGGGTGCCCGAGTGCGCACATGACGCTGCATGTGGGCGTCGAGTCGGCGATTCGCGAGGAGATCCCGGAGTTCGAGACGCTACGTCTCGTGTAGGTGCGCCATGACTACACCCCAGATCTCCATGGACTCGGTGGTCGTTGGCCGCAGCGCGCGTATGCGCGCCGTCTTCGAATTCCTCCGGGTGATCGGCAACAGCGACAGCACCGTCCTGGTCACGGGTGAGAGCGGCACCGGCAAGGAAGTGACGGCGACGCTGATTCACCAGAACAGTCGTCGGCGCCACCACCCCTTCGTGGCGGTCAGTTGCGCGCTCTTCTCGGAAACCCTCATCGAGTCCGAACTGTTCGGGCATGAGCGCGGCGCCTTCACCGGTGCCATCAAGGACCGTCTGGGCCGCTTCGAGCTGGCCGAAGGCGGCACCATCTTCCTCGACGATATCGACGACGTGCCGCTGTCGATGCAGGTGAAGCTGCTGCGTGTGCTGCAGAATCGCACCGTCGAGCGGCTGGGTGGCACCAGGACCGTGCCGGTTAACGTCCGGGTCATCGCCGGCAGCAAGCGCGAGCTGAAGCAGCTGGTGGCTGAGGGGAAGTTCCGCGAAGACCTGTACTACCGGCTGAATGTCCTGCCGCTGACGCTGCCGCCGCTGCGCGAGCGCCGCGAGGACGTGCCGGTGCTGATGGAGCACTTCCTCAGCCGCTACTTCAAGCGCCGGAACGAGGACGTGCCTGCCATCTCCGACGTGGTGAGGCAGGCGTTCCTGCGCTACTCCTGGCCTGGCAACGTCCGCGAACTGGAGAACGCCTGCGAGCGCATTGCGCAGACCTGCTCCTGCGGCACCGTCCGTATCGGCTGCATGTCGGCCAGCATCCTTTTCCGCGCCGGCTCGCAGCCGGTCGACGTGGCTCAGGCGATGACGCCGGCCACCGACACGACGGCGCCGATCTCGCTCGACGATCGCCTGCGCGAGGTCGAAGCGAACCTGATCGGCTGGGCCCTGAAGGTCAGTGGCGGTAACAAGTCGCGGGCGGCGGAACTGCTGCAAATCAAGCGGTCCACCCTCGGCGATCGCATCAACCGCTGCGGGCTCGGTGCACTCGACAAGCCCGAGACGCCGTCCGCAGTCGCGGTACACACGGCATGAGTCTAGGCCACGCGACGACACGGACCACGCCGGTTCGCCGGGTCCTCGTGGTCGACGATGAACTGCTCATTCGCTGGTCGCTGTGCGAGACGCTCAGCGACCACGGATACACCGTCCTCGAAGCCGAGGACGGACAGGGTGCGCTACGGATGCTCTTGGACGCGACCGAGCTGCCGGACGTTGTCCTGCTCGATTTCCGCCTGCCTGATTCGACGGACCTCAACCTGCTCGAACGCATCATCCGCATGGTGCCCGAGGGGCGTGTGGTCCTGATGACCGCGTACGGCACGCCTGAACTCGCGAACGAAGCGCTCGAGCGCGGCGCCTTCAAGGTGCTGCACAAGCCGTTCGAGTTGCAGGACGTCACCTCGCTCCTCGCCTGAGCCCCGCGGCGTTCCCGTCGCGGGTTTTTCCTCACAACCCTTCGCGAAATCCCCCAACCCGTCGTCGCCTGTTGACGACATTCCGCCGCGCTCGCACGAAAACGCCAATGGTTTCGTGCGGATGCGTGTGTGTCGCTCGCGGCATGCCACTTGCGCTCTGTGAAGCATCGGCAGCAGCACGCGTCGGGGTGTAACGACCGACGTGTCCAGGCGCCGGTCGTCGGCGTCAGGGGAAACGGAAGCGTCGGTCGTCTTGGAGGAGGGTGTCATGTTTGATGTATTCGACGGCAAATCACGACAATCCATGGCCGCAACTCCGGTGGTCATCTCGATCATCGGCCACGCTGTGCTGGCCCTGGCGGTTGTCGTGATCCCAATCCTGTTTGCGACGGATTCCATGCCGCAGGTGCCCAGCATGATGGCCTTCACGGCCGAGATGCCGGCGCCGCCGCCGCCACCCCCGCCGCCGCCCCCGCCGCCGACGACGAAGGCGGCGGAGCCGCCGAAGATGCTGCCGGCCGATGCGTTCGCGGCGCCGGTCGAGGCCCCGTCGCAGATTCTGCCCGAGCCGCCAGAGCTGCCCGTCGCCCCGCGTGAGGGTGGCGTCGAGGGTGGCGTGGTCGGAGGCGTGCAGGGTGGCATCGTGGGTGGCCTGATGGCCGCGCCGCCGCCGCCCCCGCCCCCGCCGCCACCGCCCGCGCCGAAGCTGGTGCGCATTGGCGGCAACATCCAAGCGCCGCAGCTCGTGAAGCGCGTCGAGCCGACCTACCCCGAGCTCGCGCTCGTGGCCAAGGTGACCGGCCTGGTCATTCTCGAAGCGTCGGTTGGTGCGGACGGCACGGTGCAGGAAGTGCGCGTGCTCCGCTCCGTGAAGTTCCTCGACCAGGCGGCGGTTGACGCGGTGAAGCAGTGGCGCTACGCGCCGCTGGTGCTGAACGGCACGCCGACGCCGTTCGTGCTCTCGGTCACCCTGAACTTCAGCGTGAAGGAAGGCTGAGCCCTGATCCTCCGCCGGATATCCGGTATCGCACCGCACAGCAGGCCAGCCGCTGTGCCGACTGTCACTTCGCGCGCAACAACGTTGGCTGTGAGACGTGCCACGGCGGTCACAGCACCGTGTTCGAAGCGCCGCTCGCGCACCGCCAAGACTCCCGTCAACCGCGCGCCGAGCGTGCCCGCAACGCCAGGGCGATGTATGAAAGCCTGAACGCGGTGCGCGAACAGCTCAAGCTCGCCAACGCCATGATCAAGAAGGTGGACGACAAGACGCGCCGCGCCTCGCTCATGGACGAATACGAACAGGCCAGCGTGCCAATGACCCGCGGCAACTGACATCCGGCGCGTTCAGCTGCGTCTAAAGAAATGCTAAGTTGATCGGATGGACGCATTCCTGACCTCCGACGGCCTGCTGGCGCTCGTGACGCTGACGTTCCTCGAGATCATTCTCGGCGTGGACAACGTCATCTTCATCTCGATCCTGTCCGGCAAGCTGCCCGCATCGGAGCAGTTGCGCGCGCGCCGCACCGGGTTGCTCGCCGCCATGGGGATGCGCATCCTGCTGCTGATGTCGATCGCCTGGATCGTGCGGCTGACCGCGCCGCTCTTCACCGTCTTCGCGCAGGAGATCTCCGGGCGCGACCTCATCATGCTCAGCGGCGGCCTCTTCCTGATGGGGAAGGCCACAACCGAGATTCACGAGCGGCTGGAAGGCGAGGCGGGGCATGAATCGTCGCGCGTGGCGCCGTCCTTTGCCGCGGTCATCGGGCAGATCATGCTGCTCGATATCGTGTTCTCGCTCGACTCGGTGATTACCGCGGTCGGCATGGCCGACAACGTGTCGGTCATGGTCGCGGCGGTGGTGCTGTCGGTCGCCATCATGATGTTCGCGGCCGAACCGATTAGCGCCTTCGTGAGCCGTCATCCGACCGTCAAGGTGCTGGCCCTCTCGTTCCTGCTGCTGATCGGCGTGTCGCTGCTTGGCGACGGCCTCGGCATGCACATCCCGAAGGGCTACATTTACTTCGCGATGGGGTTCTCGGTGTGTGTGGAGATGGTGAACCTGCGGGTGCGCGGCGGCGCCAGACCCGTGCAGTTGCATCAGCCCTACGTCGCCGAGCGCGAGTAGCCGGTCCGTATCAGGAGCGATAGATGTCCCAGATCTGGTCACCAACCGACTATCAGCACCACGCGGCGTTCGTGCCCGCACTCGCCGCGACGATCCTGGCCAGGCTGGCGCCGCAGGCCGGTGAGCGCATCCTCGATCTTGGCTGCGGCGACGGCGTGCTGACGGCGGACCTGGTGTCGAGCGGAGCGGAGGTCGTGGCGGTGGACGCCTCGGCGCCGATGGTGGCGGCGGCTGTGGCGCGCGGCATCGCGGCGCGGGTGATGGACGCGCGGGCGCTCACGTTCACGGCGGAGTTCGATGCCGTGTTCTCGAACGCGGTGTTACACTGGATTCCCGAGGCCGACGCCGTGCTCGCGGGCGTGGCCCGCGCGCTCACGCCAGGGGGGCGGTTCGTGGCGGAGTTCGGCGGTCACACCAACGTGGCGGCCATCGTCGTGGCCTTGCGGGCGGTGTTCGCCAGCCACGGCCTCACGTTCCAGTCGCCCTGGTACTACCCGTCGCCAGACGAGTACCGCGCCCGGCTCGACGCCGCCGGCTTCATCGTCGACGACATCCGCCTCGTGCCGAGACCGACGCCGCTGCCGACCGGCATGCTCGGGTGGCTGCGCACCTTCGGTGTCTCGATCTTTGCAGCCGTACCGGAGACGCTGGTGGCGCGTGTCGAGCAGGACGTGCTGGAACTGCTGCGCCCGACACTATGCGACGCGACAGGCCAGTGGACCGCCGACTACGTGCGCCTGCAGGTTGCCGCGAAACGCCGAACCTAGAGCGCTTTCGAGATCGGTGTAGTGTCCGCCTTTAGGCGGACCCCAGAAAGTCCGGCTAAAGCCGGACAGTACGTACTACACCGAAACCGAAACGGTTCTAGAAATCAGAGTTCAGAACTCAGAAATTCCGCCAATCAGCAATTAGCAATCCGCGATTCCCTAGTGCCCGGTGTGGCCGAAGCCGCCGTCGGCGCGCACCGTATCTGGCAACGTGTCGGCCGGCGCCCACACTACCTCCTCCACGGCGGCGACCACCATCTGGGCCACGCGCATGCCCGGCGCAATCGTGAACGGCTCGCTGCCGTGATTGATCAGGATGGCCTTCACCTCTCCGCGGTAGTCGCAATCGATCGTGCCCGGTGCGTTCAGCACCGTCACTCCATGTTTGGCGGCCAGCCCCGAGCGCGGGCGGACCTGCGCCTCGAAGCCGTGCGGCAGGGCGATGGCGAAGCCACACGGCACCAGCGCCGTGCGCCCGGGCTCGAGGACCACCGGGTCGTCGATGGCGGCGGCGAGGTCCATGCCGGCCGCGCCAGGCGTGGCGTAGGCGGGCAGCGTGGCGTTCGGCGAGAGTCGCTGGATCGAAACGATGAGGGGAGGCACAGGGTGATCGTAGTCCATTGCCGCAATAAAAAAGGGCGGGCCAGAGGTTGCCCCCCGGCCCGCCCGACTAACGACTAACGACTAACGACTAACGACTACCGCAGGTCTACCACTTCAGGTCGGCGCCGACGCGGATGATGCGGCCCTGCAGAATCGTCGAGGGACGCAGGTAGGTGGCCGCACCGTACTGGGTCGAGGTGACGGCCGTGTAGTCGTCCGAGTTCAGCGCGTTGAACAGGTCGAGCTTCGGGTTGATGCGGACGCCGCCGACGGCGAAGCTCCTGGCAAGCGAGAAGTCCACCTGCAGCAGGCGCGGGGCGTACTCGGTCTGCGCTGCCACGAGCGGAATGGTCAGGCCGGCCTGGGTCATGCCCGGGATGATGCGCTGACCGATGGTGCACTTCGACGAGTCCTTGCAGGTCGCCGCGGCCCAGTTGGTGCTCGGCGTGACCAGCAGGTAGGTGCTGCGGCCGTTGGGGCCGGCCGCATTGCCCGACGGGTCGAAGCCGGTGCCGGCCGTGAAGACGCCGTAGGGCAGGGCGTCAGCGCCGAGCAGCGCGCCCGCGAGCGCCTGCATCGAACCGCTGAACGTGAAGCCGTAGAAGGGCAGCGGGTAGGTGCCCGCCAGCTTGAACGACGTCGTGAACGGGATGTCGAACTGGGTCTGGTCGCAGAAGGCGAGCAGGTTCGGGTTGTGAGCCGCCGCGCTGCAGGCGTTGGCCACCGTGCGCTCGGTCGACGAGCCGCCGAAGAGGCGGGCGCCGCCCGGGAGCTTGGCGTTGAAGTTGATCTCGAGACCGTTGTAGCCGCGCTTCAGCTCGGAATCGTTCGAGTCCAGCAGGTCGCTGGCGCTCGCCTTCGCCGCCGACAGGTTGTAGGCCGTCACCGTGCCGCCGGTCACCGGGTTGTAGATCGGTACCGCCGTGTAGTCCGACACGGACAGCGCCATGTTGTTGCGGGCGATCATGTTCTTGAAACTGCTGTGGAAATACTCGGTCGTCACGGCGAAGCCCGGGAGGATTTCGTGCGACACACCGACGTTGAACGCCAGCTGGTAGGGACGCTTCAGGTTCTCATCGAAGCGGGCCAGCGAGCGGACACCGAAGTTGGCCGGCAGGGTCGAGAAGTTGATCTCGCAGCCGGTCGTCAGGTAGGCGCAGCCGCGCTCGCCCTGCGCCATGTCGTCGCCGTTCACGTCGGTCCAGGGCAGCGTCTGCGTGATCGACCCGGTCGGGTTGTAGAGCTGCGCGAACCCGGTCGTGGCCGCCGTGACGAACTTGTTGAAGCCGCCGCGGATGGCGGTCTTGCCGTTGCCGAAGACGTCGTAGACCACCGACGCGCGGGGCGACAGCGTGTTCCACACCGGCATGGTGATGTCGTCATACGCCGGCGAGGAGGCGAACCGGCCGCTCTGGGCCTTCTGTCCGTCGATGTGCTGCTTGACGTGGTCGAAGCGGAGGCCGACGTTGACCGTCAGCTTGTTCAGCTTCCACGAATCCTGCGCGTAGAGGCCGAGGTTCGCGTCGAGGTACTCCTGCACTTCGAGCGGCGTGTTGAGCACCGTCACCTGCAGCGGCACCAGGTTGTTGTAGACCTGATAGAGGTCGGCGTTGGCGTTGTTGTAGCGGCGGTAGGGACCGAACGAGTCCTGCATGCCGACCTTGATGTTGTGCGAGCCGGTGACGTACGACGTCGAGGCGGACACGTTGTAGCGGTCCGGGTAATTGCCGAGCTGCTGGCTCGACGCGTTCCACAGGTAGCCGAGTGAGTTGTCGCTCTTGCGGACGTTCTTGTACCAGGCTGGCGTACCGCGCTCGGCGAGAATGCCGGCCTGGTAGAGGTTGTCGTAGCGTTCGCTGTTATACGAGAAGCCGCTCTCGAGAAGGAGTCGTGGAGTGACGGTTGAGGTCCACTTCGCCGAGCCGGTCGAGAAGTTTGGCGTGTTCCACTTCACCGACGCCGTCGTCGGGTCGGTGAGCGCGCCCATGGCGTGGCCGCGCAGACGCATGGCGCGGTCGTTGAACACCGCGAACTTGTTCTTCGACGACACCTGCCAGGTGAGGCGGACGATCGGGTTGTTCATCTTCTCGTCCGAGACGCCCTGTTCGCAGGTGCCCGGGTTGGCGGCGCAGGTGGCGTAACCCTGCGGGAACGCCACGCCGACGGGGGTGACGAAGGTGTTGGCAATCGGCTTGTCGTACTGCGCCTTGCGGAAGGCGCCGTAGAACCACAGCCTGTCCTTGGCGATCGGGCCGCCCTGCTCGACGTTGACTTCGTAGAAGTTGGCGATCCGGTCGACGCCGGTGACGCCCATGGCCTTGAGGCCGTCGGTCAGGTTGTTGCCCTGCCACGCAGCTGGCGACTTGGCGAACTTGATGCCGCCCGAGAACTTGTTGCCGCCGTCCTTGGGGACAAGGTTCATGTTCAGGCCGCCGGTGATGGTTTCCGCAGCGCCGCCCGCGGTCTGGTAGACCGCTTCCTGAATCATCGCTTCGTTGTGGTACGCCTGCACCGCGCCGTCACCCATGGTGCCGTTGGTGATGAGGCCGTCGACGGTGACCATTGTGCCGGACGCGCCGACGCCGTGGACCGCGAAGTAGGTCTGCTGCATCGCGCGGCTGCCGCCGACGTCCGGCGAGCTCAGGTTCACGCCGACCACCAACTGGCCGAGGCTCTGAATCGTCTTGGCGCTCGGCACCGCGTCGAGCACTTCGCGGTTCAGCACCTGCGACTTCGCGTTGGAGCTCACGTCGACTACCGGGGACGCGCCCGACACGGTAACCGACTCTTCGAGCGCGCCCACCTTCATGTCGGCGTTGATCGTCGCGGTGAAGTTGCCCGGCAGGTCGAGCCCTTCGCGCTTGAAGGTCTGGAAACCCGGCAGGGTGAACACGACGCTGTAGGAGCCGGGCCGCAGATCGACGATGCGGTAGGCGCCTTCGCCGTTGGTGATGACCGAGCGGGTCTTTTCGATGAGCACGTTGCTCGACGCTTCGACGGTGACGCCCGGGAGCACGGCGCCAGAGGTGTCCTTCACCACGCCGGCGATGGCGCTCTGGGCGAAGGCGGCGGTGGGCAGCCAGAGGATGCACGCCAGGGCGGCGGCTCCAGCCAACACGAGTTTCCGAATCATTCGTCAGCCTCCTGCAAACAGGCCGAATCGGCCTGAGCTTTGACTGGAAACTTTACCCTTGCCGCAACGCTGGCCATGGAGAAAATACCTGCCGAATCGCGGAGGAGCCACTCCGGGGACCGGGTCGATTCATAAGTTTGGAGTTTCCTGTTTTTCGGTTTGCAAATGCGCGATCCACGGTCCATGCGTGTTGACGCAGGCCGCCCGGCCACGTAGCCTCATTCTCGCTATTAAGCGGCGTCGTATCCGGGTCGGCGCTTCTGATCGGCAGTTGTGTTGGTTCCCTGTCAGTGAAGTACCCCCCCCAATGGAGGCACGGATGTTTTCAAGCAAGTGGAGAGTGGCGTTTGTCATGTTGGCGGCCCTCGTGGCCCTACCCAGCCTGGCCCACGCGCAGAGTGCAATTGCCGGTGTGGCACGTGACACGTCCGGGGCTGTGCTGCCCGGTGTGACCGTCGAGGCCGCGAGCCCGGCCCTCATCGAAAAGACCAGGGCCGTCACGACTGACGGCGAAGGCCGCTACAACATCGTCGACCTTCGTCCCGGTGTCTACAGCATCACTTTCTCCCTCGAAGGTTTCAGCACCGTCAAGCGCGACGGCGTTGAACTGCCGAGCGGCTTCACGGCCACGATCAACGGCGACATGAAGGTCGGATCGCTCGAAGAGACGATCACCGTGTCGGGTCAGTCCCCCGTGGTCGACACCTCGAGCGCCGT
>Ga0114966_10000824_pt1 | contig 29349 bp, 22 predicted proteins | sample M_130207_XF_Meta_FD_87029 | JGI IMG/M metagenome (GOLD analysis project Ga0114966, IMG submission 87029) | Freshwater microbial communities from Lake Montjoie, Canada to study carbon cycling - M_130207_XF_MetaG | ecosystem: Environmental > Aquatic > Freshwater > Lake | place: Lake Montjoie... | reverse complement strand
CTTCCGAGTCCGTGAGATTCTACCGGTGACCCAGACTTGCTTCAAGTGTTCCGGCTAGCGGTTGTCGGATCAATCTGTTGTCGTTCAAGGGGGCGGCAGAGTCACGACGTTTGAATCTCATCGTCAGTCCGTTAAAAATCACTTAATTCCTGCGTGCGATTACTAGGAATTCGGATGATCTTTTGTAGACTCTAATTGAATCCACGTGGAGCGTTTTGGCTCCTGTCAGACCGCGACGCAGAGCGGTGAACGAGCAGGAATCGTTCAGTAAGTTTACGATAAGGGAAGTGGTGTTCTTGATCGAATCGTGGCTTCTAGAACTGTTCTGGTGATTCACGAGACTCGGTTTTGAAGGTGAGGTGCTGTAACGCTTCCAGCTGGCTGAACGGTTCAGCAGTTGTCGCAGCCGTTCTGCATCGCACGACGAATCAGGATCGATGCCTGAAAATGGGGCGTTGGGGGCATTAGGGGAAGATTGTCGATATGAAAGCTCTTGTCAAAAGCAAAAAAAATGTCGGGCTGTGGTTGGAAGAGGTTCCCGACCCGGATATTGGGATCAACGATGTGTTGATCCGCATCAAGAAGACCGGCATTTGCGGGACAGACCTACATATCTATAATTGGGACGCATGGGCCCAGAAGACGATTCCCGTTCCCATGGTCGTGGGGCATGAATTTGTGGGGGAGGTCGAGCGTGTTGGCGCGAACGTGACCGACTTTCATCCGGGTGAATTCGTGAGTGGAGAAGGGCATGTTGTCTGCGGCAGATGCCGCAATTGTTTGGCGGGGCGACGTCATCTGTGCGCCGATACAAAAGGCGTTGGCGTCAATCGTCCGGGTGCGTTTGCTGATTTTTTGTCATTGCCGATGACCAATGTATGGCATCACGCTCCGGGAATCGATCCGGAAGTGGCGTCGATTTTTGATCCGTTCGGCAATGCGGTGCACACGGCGCTCAGTTTCGACCTGTTGGGTGAAGATGTTCTGATTACGGGAGCGGGGCCGATCGGCGTGATGGCTACCGCCATTGCGCGGCATGCGGGAGCACGCAACGTGGTCGTAACGGATCTCAATCCCTATCGGCTCGATCTGGCAAGAAAAATGGGAGCCACACGCGCGATTGATCCGCGATCAATCGCGCTTTCCGAGGTTCAGCGAGATCTGGGCATGAAAGAGGGATTCGATGTCGGGCTGGAGATGTCCGGTAATCCCACGGCATTTAACGGTATGATTGCCAACATGGCACACGGCGGAAAAATTGCCATGCTGGGCATTCCGGAGAAAGACATCGCAATCGATTGGAGCTTAGTCGTTTTCAACATGTTGACGATCAAGGGAATTTACGGCCGCGAGATGTATGAAACATGGTACAAAATGACCGTTATGCTTCAGAGCGGTCTGGACATCGCCCCCGTAATCACACACCGCTTTCACGTCTCCGAATTTCAGCGGGGATTTGATGCAATGCTCAGTGGCGCATGTGGCAAGGTCATCCTCGACTGGACGTGATCGCGGCGTGCCGAAAAGCACCAAACCACGAATCCCGAAATCCTGAAACGGTTGTGAGCGGAGGCCGTTAGCGTGATGCCTGCTTCGGTCGGCTGCCAAGCGTCTTTTGCACAAAAGACCTTGTCAACGACCCTGAGTCCAAATCCGAAAATTAGCAGCAGCGTGCGTCGGCCAACGTCTTTTTGGGTGAAACCAACGTCTTTTTGGATGAAAACAGTGTTCGTGCAGCGGACCCAATGGGGTCGTTCGATGGCGTTCCTTGTAGCCTTACCGAATCCAAATTCGCTGCCGAATTTGGGTTCGCCTGTCGGACGTTTTCGATCAGCAGATTTCGAATTTTCGGCGACTGGTTACGACACTTCCTGTCAGTGGTCTGCCCCTCTGTAACCTCTGTAACCTCTGCAACCAGCGCCGCGGGCGACCAAGGAACGCCAGCCAATGGTCGCCGTCTCTTTCAGAAGCGAAACTTGCGGGCGTTGAATGACGCGGCCGGTGACAAAACACGCCATTTTTCGCCGGACGCCACGGAGAAAAATCGCCTCGCTTGGTAGCATCCTTCCCATCCGCACACCGGAATCCATTGACATCGTCGGCCAACGCATTAACGGGACTCAGCCGGGAACGATCTTGTCCGACTGTACGGCTTCTGCAAGAATCACGGGTGGCTTAGTGATAATCTTCGTCACTCCGAATCAAATGACGAAGGATTTCGCCTCCACGATTTGCCGGGAGGATGCTGTGTCATGGGGGAGCGGTCGGGGAATGATTCATTCTTAAAAAATTGCGTGTCTTCCACCGCGGAAGATTAGCACACAATTGTGTTTCAAATTTGCGATTCGCCGTGGCCGAAAAAATGTGGCATTGCGGATTCATGACCGGAGGTTTCGGCATCGCAACATCTCCTGACAACCGAGGCTTGCTACGGTCGTCAGGCCGGGGAATTCCCCGCGAGCTTGCAAGTAGCCGAGTCTTTTGTGGCGGCCCTGTTTTTTATTCACACCGTGTTTTGAGATGACCAGATTGTTCTGTAAAATCATCGCCGCACCCATGGGCACGACATCTGATGGCGACTTCGGCGGCGTCAGATGTCGAACCATTTTGAACATCCGCCGATGGTGGTTTCTCGCCTTGGGCGTGATCGCCACGTTTGGCTGCCGCTTGCCATCGCAGCCTTCGCCGATCGCGCTGCCGACTCGTCATTCGGTCGACAATGACCATTTACGGGTTCGTAGCGATATTCGACTTCCTCCCAACCATCCGTTACTCCACGATCTCGACAGGCTGCGCGTTGAAATCAGTGAGACATTGTTTCTTCCGGATCAAAGGCAGTCGGTGACGGTGTATCTCTTCGAGGACGAAGCCGTCTATTCTCAGTATCTGCAATTGCGATATCCGCAATTACCACCACGCCGTGCCTACTTTGTCGGAACTCTCAAGGAATTGGCCGTCTACACCTATTGGAGCGAAAAAATTCAAGAGGATTTGCGGCACGAATACACTCACGGAGTGTTGCATGCCTCATTACCTCAGGTCCCCTTGTGGCTTGACGAGGGGTTGGCAGAATACTTTGAAGTGGCCAGTCGTTCAAAAGGCCTTAATCACGAGTATGCCACCCGTTTGGCAGCAGATTTTTCGAACGGATGGCGACCAAATCTGGAACGGCTGGAGTCATTGGAGGCCGTCGCCGACATGAAAAAGGCCGACTACATCGAAGCTTGGGCATGGGTTCACTTTATGCTTCATCAGAGTGACGATTCACGCGGCTTACTGATTAGCTATCTGCGAGAGTTGCGGTCGGCAGAAAAACCTGAACTGTTATCCGCTCGCATGCGAGTCGAAATACCGCAAGCCGAGGAACGATTTGCGGCACACGCCTCGTCGCTCTTCAGCGGACTCGCCACCGTCGGCGGCAAGTCCCTGTAAAACAGAGGAATCGTCCACGAATGAGGGGCTCCGGCTGATTGAAGTATCGCTCGGCATGTTCGGTTTCGATGTCTTCTCTGACGCGTTGCCAAGCCGGGAGAGATTCTGCGAGAGACAGGAGTGTTCACCGGAATGCGGCGCAGAGGGTCTTGAAATACGCCTGGCAAAACCAACTCGAAACGCGGTAGCAGAACGGACGTCAACGTGTTGTCGAGACGTTGGTCTTGCCAGCAAAGATCGACGGGACGTGGCTCTCGGCCGGTGATCTTTCACCATCGCGAGGGGTGTCCGGCGGACGACTTCGGTGGCGATGGATGATCGAGGGGAATCCGGTTCAAGCCCGTTTTCTTGGTAGCAGGACCACGTTTTGGGAAACGCTCCGAAATCAAAAACGCTGTTTTCCGAGGGGCGTCAAAATAGAGTGTCCGTTCTCTGGATTCGTGGCGGCCGCTTTCGGAATTGTCGGCCAGTGGCCGTTTCTGCCGAAATCGTCTGGACACATTTGAGGGGATTCATTACATCCCGCTCCGATCAGGCGTTGTGCACTGGCGCGTCGCCGCAGTTCGAGTCCGTTTCGGGAGGATTGGCTCATGCCGTCCACTTCGCCGAGTTCCTATAAATCGTCTGGCATTCGAATTCTCCTCTGTCTGACAAGTTCCGTTCTTTGCGGCTGCTATTCGCCTTACGGCTACCATGGCCCTTACGGTGGTCCCGGCTCGTATGGTCAGTCGCCGTATCCGGCATCCGGATTCCCCAGTGGCCCGGTCAATGGATTTCCACCGGGCGCCCCCTACAGCCCGGGTGTGACGCAACCCGGATCACCGTTACCGACTCCTTTAGGCCCGCCATCGACTTACGATAACGGCGGAAATGGAATCCGGTTTGATGAGCAGCCGAACAATGCCCCGACTTTTGACTCCAGTCCGTCGAATGGGCGAAAAGTCCCCAATCCGGACGATGAGCCGACGACTACGAAGCCCACTCTGACACCGACATCGGGAACCGATTCGAACGATTTGGAGACACCTTTCGAACAAACGGGGGACTCCCGAAACAACAATTTTGGCAATTCCACAGAGAGGCCTCGGCTGATGTCGGAGCCTGATCCGTTTGAAATGCCCGAAAAGCTACCACCGCAACTCCGTTCCTCCACCCTGTCTCAAGCTTCGCCGATTCGCAGAGTGAGCTATGAGGAACCGCAGTCATCGACGCTGAATCCTTTCGGTCGTGACACGAAAAATGCCAATCCGACGTGGCTTCGTGGCATGCTCGACTATGACAAGAAACAGGGGACGTGGTCGATCCTTTATTCCTCGAATCCTGATCCACGAGATCCTCACGGAGGATTCTTGACACTCGCCAGTCACGCCAATTTGGCAAAGTGTCGCGTCGGTGAAGTCATCCTTGCCGAGGGTGCCATTGACGCAAGCAAAACGGATGCCCGCGGCAAGTCCGTTTACGTTCTGGACAATGTCACACCGCTGACGCAGTAATCCCCGTCCCTGGCATCGGCGTTGCTCTGGATCACGTCGACTGTCCTCGGATTGTTTTGCACTTACGCAAGAAGGTGTCGTGGCATGCTTGGTCGATATTGGATTGCTGTCGGCGCGATTTTAGGAGGAGTCTCCGTGGGGCTTGGAGCCTTCGCAGCACACGGTCTCGACCAGGTTTTTGTCGAAAAATATGCCGGTCAAACCCGAATCGTTGCGGGAGAGACGATGCCACTTGCCGCGAAGTTTTTGAACGACTTCAAAACCGGTGTGGAATACCAGATGTACCATGCGGTCTCGCTACTGGTCGTCGGTCTGTGGGCTGAACGGCGAGCCTCTCGAAGCCTCGAATTCGCCGGACGGGCATTTTTTGTGGGGGTCGTGCTGTTCTCGGGAAGTCTTTACATTTTGACGCTGACGGGCGTAACGAAATGGGGCATGGTGACGCCCTTGGGCGGTGTCGCGTTGATTGCCGGGTGGTTGACTCTCGCTGTCGAGAGTCTTCGCAATCGCGAGATTTAGTCGATGCACGCCCGATCTTCGAAACGAGTGTGCCGGAGACTCGACAGGGATTCGGCTGACTGGCAGGAGGAATCATCGTGGTATCCACGGACACGACGGATCCCTGATCCGCATCCCACGTGTACGACCCGTTCTGTCCTCGGTGTTTTGTGTCCCCTGGTCCTCGTGTGGCCATCGAACACCGATTAACCAACCTTGGGAGGGCTGATGTGATGGAGATTATTGGGCATCGCGGCGCATCGTTTGACGCGCCTGAAAACACACTCGCTTCGTTCCGACGGGGGTGGGAACAACACGCCGATGCGGTGGAGTTGGACATCCGGCAAACCAAGGACGGTCGGATCGTTGTGATTCACGATCAAGACACCCAACGCGTGACGGGCGTCAATCGTCTTGTTGAGGAGCAGACGTTAGAGGAAATCCGGCAGCTTGATGCAGGCGTTTGGAAAGATTCTCGATGGGTCGGAGAAAAGGTTCCCTTGTTGAGCGAAGCTCTGGCCCTTGTCCCTGCCGGAAAACGATTATTCATCGAGGTCAAATGCGGGATCGCGGTTGTTCCGGAACTGGTACGGGAGATCCACGCTGCAAATCAACAACCCACTCAAACAGTGGTTATTGGTTTTTGCTCGAAGACCATGGCTGCCGTGAAGTCCCTGCTTCCGGCTGTCGAAGTCTACTTGGTTGCGAACATCAGCCAGCGTGACGCATCCCAGGCAATACCGTCGCCGTCCATTGAGGATCTGCTTCAACGCGCCATCCATTCCGGAATTGATGGTCTCAATCTTTCGGCCTGCAAATTGATCGACAAGTCGTTTGTCGATCACGTGACAAGGCGGGGTCTGAAACTAGCCGTATGGACGGTGAACGATCCGACAATCGCGAGGGAGATGATGGATGCTGGTGTCCAAAGTCTGGCCAGCGACAGGCCCGGATTTATTCGAGATCAATTGGCTCTGCCGTTCCAATGATCATGCGAGGAGTCGGCGGAGGTCACGAGGGACCGGTTTCAGACCAGTTGTTGACATCGTCACTACCCCCGTCATCGTTTTGTTTGTTGGGTCCAGAGGACCAGATTGCCGGCGTCGTCGCGTTCGGTCGTTTGGTGTTAGGCCACTCGTAGAACAGCATTGAACCCCAACTGTCCTTGGGAACTTTTTCCAGATAGGGACTTGTCGCCTTGCCCGACGCATCTTGACCGGGATTCGTCAGTAAGTTGATGACCTCATCGCGGGCCACTTGTGGATACTCACCATCGTGGTCGATTGCATGGTTTTTGCACGCTTGTTCCATGGTACTAATGCTGATTCGCGTAGACTTGATCAACGCCTGTTTCTGCGCACCGATCAAGTTGGGAAGCGCCATAGCCGCGATCACTCCGAGAATCGCGAGGACGAGCAATACTTCGACAAGTGTGAAGCCAACGCGAGACACTCTGATGTCAGCAGGCTCGAAACGGCGCGAGCGGACGGATGCGGGAGCATGGGTCATGACGGCTTTTCTCTCTACGGAACAATCCCAACTCAACAATCGCAACGGAACGGATTGCAAAACAGGACTCAAGGTAGTTTAGCGAAGAACACTAAAAAATTGAACTGCAGTGTGTCTGACCGGATGCGGAGGGAACAAGTTTTGGCACACTCTTCCGACACAGGAACCTAAAATTCGCCGGGCGTTTCACATCGTGGACGAACTGTTGAAGATTGGAAGCATCAGTGCCAGCAGCACAAACAGGATCACCCCTGCCATGATCACGAGCATCAGCGGTTCGAGGAGTCTAACCGTTAGATCGAGTTGTCTATTGGTCTGCCGTTCCATCTTATCCGCAATGGTGATCAACACCATTTCCAAGTTGTTTGCCTCTTCGCCGACCGAAATCATCTCGATCACGTCGAGGGGAAAGTGACGACATTCTGACAGCGGTTGGGCAAGAGATCGTCCCGACGAAACTCGGTCGGCCGCTGTGGCGATTGCTTCGCTGAGGACGCGATTGCCGGTTGCATCCTTGGCAATACGCAGGGAGTCCAAAATTGGAACCCCATTGTGAAGTAACGTTCCCAAAACGCGACAGAATCGGGCGATGGCAAGACTTCGGATCACATTGCCAACTCCGAAAATCTTTAAGCGAAGTTCATCCAGGCGCCGTCGTCCGGACTCATTCGAGAAGTGTTTCCGTGCGGCGATGATCGAAAGCGGGACGGCAACCAGTCCCAACCATCCGTTGCTTTGCAGGAAACTACTCAATGTCAGCAGAGCCGTCGTCGCCCAAGGGAGTGTTCCCTCTTCGCGCATCTTGTCAAACAGAGGTTCGAACTTCGGCACGAAAAAAATCAGCATCGCAATCAGAATCAGTGATCCGACGGCGACGAGAAATGCGGGATAGGCCATGGCACCAATGACACGTCCCTTGAGTTCCTCCTGATGTTCCGTAAATGTTGCAATCCGTTGGAGAGCGTCTTCAAGGAAACTTCCCTCTTCCCCTGCACGGATCATGCTGATGGTCAACTCGCTAAAAACCGTCGGATGCTGTCGCAAGGCCTCAGCCAACCGTGTGCCATCGGCCACTTGATCGCGAGCCTGCTGCAGGACCATTTTCAGCGTCACGTGGCGTGTCTGCCTGATCAGCAGGTCGAGAGAACGCAGCAGAGGCACACCCGCCCGCAAGAGATCGGACAATTGGGTGTAGAACACAGATAACACACGGGCGGGAACGCGGCGTCTCTTGTTGTCTCGATGTGCCGCTGACGATGCCGCCATTGCAATCTGTATCGGAAACAGTCCGCGGGCCGAAAGCTGTCCCAATGCCTCACGTTGATTCCCGGCAGTCAGAGTCCCCTCCACCTGTGTTCCCGAAAACTCGCGAGCGATATAACGAAATTCGGGCATGAGAGAAACGTGCCTATAAGCCTTGAACGGGCATCGTCAAAAAAACGCACACGCCGCCGGTTTGGAGAAACTGGCGACTGAATACGACACAGACTCTCCAGACCACAGGGTGCGTTCTTGAAACGTTCTTCAATCCGATCCGGATTGCCTCGTCCACAAGTTTGCCATCACGAGACACGGTTTGTTAGGGTTGCATCGAGACGAACCGGATACACGAGGGGCTGCCAACATGGATCGTGCTTCCCGTGGCCGTCAATGCGCCCGTGTCGACATTGATCTGAAACGAACGGACGTCATTTGTTGCCTGATTAGCCGCGATCAGATACTGTCCTGTCGGATCGATGTTAAAGTTGCGGGGTACTTTTCCGCCGGTGAGACAATGTCCCACCGCCGTCAGTTTTCCTGTCATGTCGTTAAACTGAAAAATTGCCAGACTGTCATGGCCACGATTGGAAACATAGACAAATTTTCCGGTGGGATGAACAACCGTTTCGGCGGTCGAATTGCCGGGGACGTCGTGGGGCAATGTCGATAACGTCTGCACTTCTGTCAGTCTCCCTGTTTCGGAATTACAGCGAAAGAGGGTCACCGTTGAACTCGTTTCATTGTTGACGAACGCAAACCGCCCCGTGGGATGAAATGCCAAGTGACGCGGCCCGCTTCCCTGTGCGAGTAACCCGGCGGGAGGATCATTCGCGACGAGTGAACTTGTGGTTCCGTCAAATCGATAGATCAACACTTTGTCCAGACTCAAATCGGCGACGTAGGCAAAACGATTTGCGGTATCCAAGTTGATTGAGTGTGCGTGTGGCATCACCTTCCCGGGTTTGACGGCATTCGTGGCCGAATGCTGGATCGAAGTCGCGGCGGATCGTAATCGGCCGTCCAAATCGAGGGGCAGGACCGCGATGCTGCCGCCGGTGTAGTTGGCCACAAGGACGTTGTTTCCTGCCGCATCAACCACGAGATGGCACGGGGCTGCACCCATCGATGACTGCTGATTGAGCGGGGTGAGGCTTCCTGTCAAAACGTTCATGGCGAAGGCGTTCACCGCCCCGTCTGGTCGCCCCTGAAAGTCATCCACTTCATTGACAGCGTACAAAAATTTACGGTTGGGGTGAATAGCCAGAAATGACGGATTTTTGGTTTCAACTGCCAATCGGGGGGGAGTCAGTTCCCCCGTGATCAGACTCATCGTCGAGTGATAAATCCCTTGACTCGGCCCGCCGGTGTATGTCCCGATATAGACCCGCAAAGACAGTGGAGCCGCGACCTCTGCCGCTGGCATCAGGCACGGAAATGTTAAGCCGAAGACCAGCACGATCACACGCTGGGCGTTGCAATGTCGCATGGGAGACCTCTCGGAAGGCGGGGACGCACCCCGAACTAAATTGATGCCGTCGAACACACACACACACAAACACAGCTTAAGGCGGTGACGATAGGCAGATCCATCGACTGCGCCAAGCATCAACGCCGAGACAGACACACGGGCGTTGCCGTGGCCGACAGACGGGAATCTGTTTTCCTCGACGTTGGCCGACGGGTTGTTCTTGCCGTCGTCTTTTTTAACAGGCGTGGCCTGACTGTTTACGCAACGTGAGGTTTTGCAAGAGATCTCGAGTCGTGGGGTGACACTCTGAAAACCAGCCGATGTTTTGTGGACAGACTCTTAGTATTTTTGGTGCCCGAGACCACAGGCCTCACGAACTCGCTGTAGAACGGCTTGCCCTTTCGCACGCGCTGTTTTTGCACCGGCGGCCAGAATGTCCTCGACCTGTTCGGGATCCGCAGCAAGTTTAGAACGACGTGCTCTGGCCTCGGCAAAGTAGTCGGTTGCCGCCTCAAACACGGCCTGCTTGGCTTCACCGTAACCCATTCCACCGGCTCGATACCGGTCGGCCAACGCGGCCTGTTGTTCGGGCGATGTCAAAAGCTTAAAGAGGGCGAAGACGGAGCAGGAGTCTGGATTTTTTGTCGCGTCCATCGGTGTCGAGTCGGTTTTGATCGACATGATTTTTTTGCGTAGAGTTTTGCCGGTCTCGAAGATCTCGATCGTATTGCCGTAGCTCTTGGACATTTTCTCGCCGTCCGTTCCCGGAACCTTCGCACCGGTTTCCAGGACTCGGGCATTCGGTAGGTGCAGAAATTCGCCTCCGTAAATCGTATTAAATCGCTGGGCGATATCGCGTGTGACTTCCAAGTGCTGTATCTGATCCGCACCGACAGGCACAATGTCCGAGTCATAAAGCAGGATATCGGCGGCCATCAGCACCGGATAGGTGAACAACCCCGCGTCCGGCGAAATTCCTTTGGCAACCTTGTCCTTGTAGGAGTGACACTTTTCCAAAAGGCTGTGCTGGGTCACTGTCATGAGGAGCCACATCAATTCGGTGACTTCGGGAACGTCCGACTGTCGGAACAAGGTGGCTCGATGGGGATCCAATCCCAACGCGAGCAGGTCGAGGGCTGCGTCCCACGTGGCGGCAGATAAGGCCTTCGGATCACGAACGGAGGTCAGTGCATGCAGATCGGCGATGAAATAAAATGACTGCTCATTTCCCTGCAATGCGATGTACTGGCGGATGGCCCCAAAATAGTTGCCCCAGTGCAAGCGACCCGTGGGCTGGATTCCAGAAAGAACCTTCATCAATCAACCTGAGATTACGGAAACGGATCTGGCATCGCGAGGCCATATTGTCCTCGCACAGGGAAGGCGAATCGTAAACACTATCGGGCGTTATACAATCACGGTACGCCCACAATGTTTCTCTTTAGAAAACGACTCGTCGTGGTAATTACCACGTCTGTTCCCAAACCGCCATCGAGGTTCAGTGAATCGGCGGCACAAAGGTCGAGATCGCACCGGTCGTCTCCTGAGCCCAACGCGATGCCCATCACGGAGCAGTTGACTCCAATCATTGTCAGAACATCAAACCCGGCACCGAGATCGACCTCGACTACGATCTGGCCGGCGCTCACGGCAAACGAATCGGAGGCTTTTCCGTTGATGAAAGTTCCGGGATCCGCAGTGATCTTGATCAGGGGATTGGAGTACCCTTGATTCGAGTAACTGACGGTGAATTTGTTGCCCGCAGCATCGCCCGTCAAGGTCAAGGTCTTGTTGAGATCATTGTAGTTGGCGATCACTTCATTTGTGCCACTCACGATCGTCGGTTCGCTGACGTTTCCGACCCAAGTTCCGTAGGAGGAGCTACGCGAAACGGAATTGACTTGGGCGAACATGCTGTTGACCCATGCACCTTCTTCGTTCGGATCGATCGCGATGCCGTTGTATCGGCCCCATGCACCATTGTACGCCGTATAGGGTGTTGTTCCGATTTTCAGAATTTTGCTGACTCTGAAATCGGTCTCGCCGTATTTCAGTGCGGTGTAACGGCACTCGGCGCACACGAGCTTGCTCGAACGGTTGAATACGGCATAGACGTTGTTTTTCGCGTCCGCCGTGACGGCGGGAAATGAGTATGACTCGTTCACCGCACCAATCACCTGGTCTAACAGCTTCACCTTGCGAAGCACGTCGATAGATTTGATTCCAGCGGCACACGAGAATGATTTGTTTTTCAAACTCTGTCCGGTGTAAACCACGCCGTTGCGATACACGGCGTTGAGTAATCTGGCATCTCCGCCATCGATGAGTACGGATGAGCTCGGCTGATTCATTTTTTTGGGGGCGTCCCACGGATTGAAGGGAATCGTGGCTTCAATCTTAAGGAGCGGAGGTGAGTCTGTTGGGTTTGGCCAGGTTCCCGTGATGGAATAAAGCGTCACCAAATTGCCGGCAGGAAATGCAGCACTGACGAGGTATTCTTTGCCAGGGGTACCAAAGGTCACGCACGGGCGAATGGAAAATGCGAGCGCGTTGACACCATCTTTAACATTGAGATAGTCGAAGTATCGGATGGGCTCCGCGACAGGCAAATTAAATTGCTGCTTGGCAAACACGCGAATTTTGGAGGACTTAAATTGGCCGGTTTTTGAGATTTGATTGCTAGTGATGTAGTAATTTGTTTTGTCAAATCCGATCCGAACATCGTTGCTGATTTCGGCCGTGTCTACTGGACTACCACTGCCAAAATTGACGTCTGAGCGTTGTACATCAAGTATCCAATTTTGCGTGGGGTCAGAGTATTCACGTGGGTTCGCGGTCTTGGAGATCTGGATCAGGTACACGCTTTCCGTTGAGGAATAATCGACGGCGTTCCAGACAATGACGAATCGATTAGAAAAATGATCGAACACCGCTGTGGGATTGGTCGGAGCCGAAATCGCGGGATTGTCGGTGTAGCGAGGGTGTGTGGCGTAGAAGTCGTCGAATAACTCTCGAGGATCCACGTCCCCCGAAGATCCGCCGATTTTATTCGTGATCCGGAATAGCGAAGTGACGGCTTGGACGATTTCAGTCGGGCCGACTGCGATTTGTGCGCTGGCTGGACCGTTGCGAAGGGCATCTTCGACACCGACAAAACTGCTAATCAGCCCGGGTGCTGCAGGTGCTGGCTCTGCACCTTCAGCAACGATACCGATTGAGCTCGTGACGAACTGACAGGTCAACGTTACCGCCATGCCCATGGAACCGAACATTCTCAGGGGTTGCAGAAAATATCTCGTCATGATGAATGTTCCCAACAGGTGAAGCGAAAACGAGGACGAACGGGGTTCCATGTTAATGATGCAGAATTCCCAAAAGACACCGCTGAGCCCCAAAGGTGACCGTTAGGGGTCCTGACTCAGATGTTTTTATGGACGCTGAAACAGTTTGATGAACTCGCTATATCCAAGTGAAAAAATAACCCATGCCGCCCAGACAACGCAACTACTATCCTTCCCGCTGGAGACAGAAACACGGAAACCGGGTGTGGGAAGTGGAAAATTCAAAAAGTGACCATGCCACTTGCAAAAATTCGGTGATGCTTAGGGCTTTCCACCAGCATCGATTCTCGGGGAATTCGACGCCTTCGGCATCGTGATCGGATCGTTCGCGGCGGCCACGGAAGAAGGCTTCAATGCAAGTCCGTCACTTCCCAGGACGCGGTTCAGAATGGGCTGTCGTTTAGTGGCCTGATTGCCGCCGGAATTGTTGCCGAATTGCTACCGCAGACAATCTCGCAGCGAGCGGCCCGAGCGACACTGAGGATTCTTACGAAACCGACGCCATGGCTCGGCCGGAATGTGAGAATTTTTGGTTTCGGATCTTGCAATTTCCGCCCGTGCACCCGTTGAGTGGTAGATTCCATGTGTGTCACGAATGTCACGCAACCCCGAACCTGAATGGAGGCTCAATGATGACTCCGAAACGGTATGTGGACTTGCTCTGCCCCGAATGGTCCGGAATACACGGTCCGCCCTTAATTGCTGTCGAAATGTGGTGATTGCCGATCAGTCGACTGATCAGATAACTCAATGCACGGTGTGTAAGACCACGGCTGGCTTTTCGGCCCATCTGTCGACTCTGTAATCGCGTGGTCCACACACACACACACACACAATCGTAAACCAACCTGAGTCACACGTGTGGCAACCTTGAAAGATGATGTGATTTCTGGACAGCGCAGCACGGATTTCCCGGCGGCTCACAACCTTCGCGTGACGTCGTTTCTGGGTTAGCATCTGGTTTCCGGCCGCCAGACCGAGAATTTCAGTCTGGCGATACTGGCGGAGGTTGCACCGCACCGCGACCATCCGGAATGGCGTACTCCCAAGCACCGCTCGGCCTGCCACTTGCAAGCCGGGCTTTTTTCATGATTTTTTCCACGGTCGGCCTCGGAGGGGAGCGTCAGGCCAAACCGGTGGAATAACTTCCCGGCGTCGACTCTTTGGTCGATGGATCGTTCCGACCCTTTCGGGCGATCATGTTTTGGCAAGGCTGAGGGGGAGCTGAATCTACCTCTGGCCGCCTTCCACGAGGGTCATCCGCAGTCACGGGAGTCCAGCATCCAGGGACGGCAAACGAGTCCCGAAGGCAGACACGCCCATCGGTTGGACCATGACGCTGGCTCGCCGGAGAGCGGAACCGTTGTGCGTGCGTGTGGGGGCGTGCGTGTGTGGGCGTGCGTGTGTGGGCGTTGGCGGAGGTATTTCAATTTTGGCGCGGTATCATGCGTCTCAAAACATCATCAGCCCAGAAAGATATCCGATGAACTTCCGCTGCCTGACAACGGCATCAACCGTCTGCGGATTGTTGTTCTTATGCCGTCCACTCGATGCGTGGAACGATGCCGGACACTTGGTGATTGCCCGTCTGGCATGGGAACGATTGAGCGAACCACAGCGTGAGAAAGTGGTGAACGTCTTATCGGAGCACCCGCACAAGCATCAGATTCTCTTACAGGACCGGCCTGAAAATGTCTCCGTCACCGAGTGGCTATTTATTCGAGCGGCGATCTGGTGCGATCATATTCGCCCCCCTCGAGGTCTGACCCGCGCCGAAATTTACTCGCACACAATTTACAAGTATCATCATGGCCCGTGGCACTACGTGAACTTTCCCTATTCTCCTCGCGGCAAGGAAAATCCGGTTCCCTCTGTTTCACTGCGTGGTGAAGCGTCGGACTCGTCAACTATTTTGGATCAACTCGAACTGTCGATGAAAGTCCTTCAGGGTCCAGAAGTCGAAGACCTAGACCGCGTCGTGGGATTAACAACGGCTCAGAACAAGGCGGTCCGCCTCTGCTGGTTGTTCCATTTGATCGGCGATATCCATCAACCGTTGCATGCGGCGACCCTTATTGACGAGCGACGCATTCCGATCAAACCGCACTCGGATCAAGGGGGAAACCTCTTCGCAATTCGTTCGCAGGTGGCAGCGTTTCCCCGCAAACTGCATGTTTTCTGGGACGAGTGTCTTGGAACCGATTCTCGTTACCCCGCAATACGATCCTTGTCGGAAACACTGTCTCACGATCCCGCATTCACTCCAGAGCATCTCCCCGAGTTATCTCAACACCGTAGCTTCAGGGCTTGGGCGTTGGAGAGTCATCTAGCGGCAAGAACAGAGGTCTACGAGCGAGGTCATCTCCAGTGCGCGCTGTGGGACGATTACGAACACGGAAAAATCACGGCGGAAGATGTTCCCCGGTTGTCGCCGGAAGCCGAGTCGAAGGCGAAGACACTCGCTCGTCGACGGATCGCACTGGCGGGCTGTCGCCTTGCAGAAAAACTCCAAGAAATTGTCGATCCATAATGATTCCGGAGTTCAGGTGAGCCTGCCATGGCAGACGCCGTCTCGGCAAAGTTCGAACGGAGGACAGCGAATCGCTGGTCGATTCAGGCACTGCTGCAGAGTTTGGATTTGGAGGCACCGCGCGTGATTTGGGACACCATCGCCAGACGGTCGGGTCAGGCGAATAATTGTTCAATCGGTGATCCCCCGTCAACAATTTTCAAGGGTCGCCCGATGGGGCTCATGTTTTCCTTGTCCGGACGGATGTGCAGCGACTTGCAAATCGTGTTGAACAGGTCTGGTACGGACACCGGGTCCTTCGTAATGGTTGTCCCCTCTTTGGACGTTTCACCGATTACCTGTCCGCCTCGAATTCCGCCTCCAGCGATGAGAGCGTTAAAGTTGCGTGGCCAATGATCCCTGCCGCCTCGGGGATTAATTTTTGGTGTTCGGCCAAACTCACCGACCCACACAATCAACGTTTTGTCGAGGATTCCACGATCTTTGAGGTCCGCGATCAGTGTTGAAATGGCCGGGTCGCACTGCCCTGCCAACGCACCGACTCGCTCAAAATTTTCGTCATGAGTATCCCAACCGCCCAGCCCCACTTCGACAAAAGTCACTCCTGATTCGATCAGACGCCTTGCTAACAAACAGCCTTTTCCGAATGCTGTATCGCCGTATTTGTCTTTGAGTCCTATCGGCTCGCCGCTGAGATCAAACGTTTTGAGGAGCGGTGTCAGAATCAATTTGGAGGACTTGTCTGTGATCTTGCGATGGGATTCCACGACAGATTCGCCGCCGCGTCCGGCGAATTCTCCTTCCAGTCGGTCGAGTAAACTAAGTCGCCGTTGGAATCGTTTCGTATCCACTGTTGTCTCGACGTTTTCGGGAATCTGACCCGCATTTGAAATGTGGAACGGTTCATAATCGACTCCCAGAAATCCGGCTCCGTTCCCGTTGCCTCCCTGACCGCGCCCTTCTCCGATGGTCACGACCGACGGGAGTTCACCGTCTGGCGTGGAAAGTTCCTTGGCGATGTTCGCTCCCAAGGAAGGATGCTTGACCGAACCGGTTGGAAGATAACCGGTGTGAAGTTGGTAACTCGCTCGTTGATGTTGACCCTCTTTGTTGGTCAGCGAGCGGATAATAGCGATGTCTTGCATTTGCTTGGCTGTTTTCTCCCAGCCGTTCGCGATCTGAATGCCTGCGACCGCCGTGCCGATTGATTGGGTGGGGCCCCCGTTGCCGGTTCCCGGCTTGGGATCAAATGTCTCCAATTGAGATGGTGCTCCCTGCATGTACAGCAAAATCATCGAACGTCCCTGCTTCCGTATGTCGGCCGCCTGAGCCGCCAGGCGAGCGCGAACATGGAAGACGCCAACCATTCCGGCGGTGGACATTCCACAAAGGAGGTCTCGCCGGAAGAACTGTCGTTGAAAGTCTTTTTGCCGAGTGAGGTCAGACATGCTGTTTTGCTCCGAAGAATGAGGCGATTCTGATCGTTCGCAGAGATGCGGGAGTCCGGCGTCTGGTCGAGGCTATCTTTTTGAAATGAATTCACTCGAATTTAGCAGGCTCCACATCAGATCTTCGAAGCCTTCCGTCCGCCGTCCCACGTCCTTGACGTACGCATGACAGATTTCCAGTTCGTTGCGGGAAGGCTCACGCGCTAGCATGAGCAGATATAATTCACTGAATGCATCTCGGTCATTCTCATTGTCTGTCAAGATTTGATGCAATCGAGAATTGCCATTCGCCGAAATCACACCGCCGAGAATCCGGGAGTTCATGAGAAAGAGCGACTGGGGGATGTTGCCGGTGATGTCCTCTTTGGCAACCGACGGATCGACAGCGAACAAATTGTCGAAAACAAATCGGGGTCTCCGCTGATAGGCTCGTGGTCCAGCGTCCATCTTTCCACGAACCGCTTCGGCTGGGTCCGGTTCATCCATTCCAAAAACCTGTAACAGGGCATTGAACACCACATCGGCTCGCAGCCGAATGGGGGTCACTGAGGCAAACGGAAGGACCGCTTCTCCGTTGATTTTCTCGGCCACTTGGCGTTGATAGGCCTGCGTGTTAGCGATCGTGCGGACAAGACACTTAGGATCGAATCGGTTGGAGACGAATCCTCGACAGAGGACGTCTAAGGCCTCGGGAAATCGCGCCGATCGCGTTGGACCCATGTCATCCACAGGCATGTAAAATCCTTCGCCCAGCATTTCGCACCACATCCGATTCACAATCGCTCGTGCGAACCAAGGATTGTCTGACGCTGTAAACTCTGCGGCGACAATTCGACGTCTTTCGACGTCCCGGAGTCCCTGCTTTGCCGAGTGACCATCGACGAAAAATTTTGGCTCGACGATTTTCCCCTTGGAGGCGGGGTCATTCAGATCGGCCATATGATGCTCGGGCGAACCTCTGCCAGACTTCATCTTGAGTGGCATCGCCTTGATCTCGGCCAGTGTCAGGGCTCCGTTCTTGTCGCTGTCAGCAAGCTCAAATATTCGATCGGCAATTTTCATCGGCGGGACCGAGGCTTTTGAAGCACCGCGTCCCCGTCGTGCGGAACTCATTTCGTCCTTGGAGACTTTCTGGTCCCGATTGCGATCGAGCAAAGCGATCCATCGCTCAGGGGCCTCATGCATCAGGTCGCCGCGGCCCTTGTCGGAGTCAACCGACTGAACTTCATAGGTCAGGTCGTTGTCGGTTCGGATGCGTCGCAGATCGATCCGGGGAAAAAATGCAGCCAATTCGTGGAACTGCTCGCGTTTCCAAATGTCGGAAGGATGGTCATGGCAATTGGCGCATTGGATTTGAATTCCCAAAAAAATGCGGCATGCTTCAGCGGCAATGTCTTCGGTCTCACCGCTTTGTGAAAAGATCAGAGCTGTTTCCGGATGCCCTTTGACATCTCCTGTGGCCGTGAGCATCGCCGAGACCGTGATGTTCCAACCCACACTGTTGTTCCATTGGTCGGAGATCCACGTCTCGAAATCTCCTTGAGACAGGCGAGAACGCGGCTCCGTGGCCGGGATGTAGATCACGTCTCGCCAATACCGCGACCAGTTTTTACCGAAGTCGGGTGATTCCAGCAGTCGTTCAATGCGGTGTGTTCTTTTCTCCGCGTGAGGATCAAGAACAAAAAGGGTAACTTCACGTGGCGTTGGCAAGTGACCGGTGATGTCGAGCGATACGCGTCGCAGGAAGTCTTCGTCCCGACATCGGCCTTCAGGAGTGATGCCCCCCTTCATCAAATCCGTCAAAATCAATTGGTCGACCTCGGTCGCAACAGCGTTGGCGGCTGCCAGAGTCTTCGACACGATTCGTGTTTTCGTCGGCGGATTGGCAGCGAACACGTCGGTTTTACTGTTGTCGATGATCGGAATGCTGAGCCACAAGATGCCGAAAATGACCACCGTTGGCGCCGTGCGTCGAGGAAAAATCACGAGTATCTCCTGAAATTTCCTGAGGTCGTTGGATCCCCTGCAAATCCGTTCGGATTAACGAGGCCAAGGTGATTTGAAAGCCAAGTCGCATCTGTCGGCGATACCACAGGCCGCGGCATAGTCTTCCCGATGACGCAAGCAGAATGATGTACGGTTTCGAAGTATACAAGATTGAACCCGAATAAGGCGAAAAAGTTCCGTAACAGGCGTTTTTGTGTGAGCCGCTGAGGAGTCAGGTCAATTGAGCTCTGCATTTGACTTCAGTTTCCCCGGCAAGATTTCCATGGGGATTGCGAGAACCCCCTTTTCAACCGTAAACTCAGGCGGAATTGGTGCTTGAGAACCTCCGACTCAGGTCCTCGGCTTGTGTTCTCGCGACATGGCTCAATGCGTCCGCTCTCACCCGAAGGTAACCACAATGCCCATCAAAGTTCGCTGCACTGGCTGCGAAAAAGTGCTATCTGTTGCCGATGGAGCTCGCGGCAAAGCGGTCACGTGTCCCAACTGTCAGACACGTGTGGCAGTCCCCCGTGAGGGAGCGAAGCAGGCCACCACGAAAAATTCCGCGAAGCCCAGTTCCGATGTCGTCAACAAGAAATCGGCCAGTAAGAGCGTCAAGCCGCCAGATTCCGAATCCGAACTGATTGCTTTCGATTTAACGAGGTCTGCAGATGCGAATGCACGAATCTGCGTCAAATGCGGCTTCGATATGAAGCACCTCGAAGCGGAGGAGAGCGAGTGTCCCGAATGTGGCTTCTGCGCCGAGTCCGGTGGTCTGGGAAAGCAGGCGAGAAAAAGGATGATGATCGGGCCCGATCCGGCGGACTTTTATGTCAAGTTGTGCGCAAAATCGTGGAGATTTGTCAAGAAGAATCAGCAGGTGGCTTGGCGCACGACAGCCTACTTGTCGATTTGCCTACTTCTTGCGAGTGTCTGCGGATACCTGTTCCTGTGGATTGCGGCTTGGCCTCCTCGGGCATTTTTCGGGATTTGCTTTGTGGTTCTGTTAATGGTCATGCCCGGCTGGCTTTGGTTTCTGAACGTTGAAGTCATCAAACTGACCCTAGAAGGCAAAGACAAAATCAAGCGGTTGAATTTCGATTTCTTTCTGTCGAGCGCGCTCGGATTGTTGGCCGTCGGATGGTTTCTGGCGATCTCGCTGCCGCTGATCGTTTTGCCGCTCGGTATCGACTATTTCCTTGTGAATTTTTTAAACCGGACGCCGTGGATCTACGCCGTCTGCGTAGCTGTTGGTGTGATTCCAGTGCTCGTGATGCTGCCGGTGGCCATGTCACACATGGTGATGCCGATTTCAGTCCGAGGTTGGCTAATTTGGAAGATTTTTCCTGTCGCCGTCAAAAACATCAAGCCGCTTTTGCTAATGCTTCTGTGGTTGTTCGTCTCAACCTTACCTGTGACGGGTGGAGCAACGGTGATTGGGGTTGTCTGGGGTCGGGCGGTCTACAAAATCGGATCGACAATGGAGTCCAACGGTCGTACCCTGCGCATCAAGATCGCAGAAGAGTCAAAAAGCAGCTCTGCTAAAAATCAGTCGTCGCCGAGTGCGGCGGCGATGCAAGAAATCGAAACCATCAATTTTCAGCCATTGATTGGCCCCGTTATGATCTTGGCTCTGATGTTGCTTCCGACTGGTTTGATGGCGTTGTTCAACATGCGGATTAACGGTGAATTTACCTACTACTTCAGGAACCGCCTCGATTTGATTGAGAGGCGGAAGGAACGTAAATATGTCGCCAAAAAGAAGGTTGATGAAGAAGAGGAAGACGAAAAGCCCCGGACGCTGAAAACAGATCTGACCGAGGCCCTCGTCGCCAGTAGCCTGTGTCTCGTGCTGGGTACTATTTTCGGAATGATTTACGGCACATTGACTCCCTACGGAAATGTGGCGGGGATCATCCTAGGGCTTTTTTGGGGATCGGTGTTCGCGTGTGTTGTTGGCAAGATGACCATGAGTTCAGCGGCTTGGGAGACGAGTGTTGGCTGGGGCTTGTCCGTCAGATTTCTCCCGTTCACCGAAATTGCTTTCGCCATCAAGTATTGGACCGAATCCCGAAAGGGATTTTTCATCAGTGCCTTGAGCGGTCCCGTGACGATCGTGATTTTGATCTTAGCCAGTGTCGGTGTGCTGAACTTTGGTTTCCTCGGTTTGGCCAAAGAGACCGTCGTTCCAACTCCGCAGCCGGTGCAACCGGTCCCCGGACTCACCCCAGAATCTCCCGCGGCAGATGCGGCACCGATCGCTCCGGCCATTCTGCACGGAGTCGATCGAAGAGCGACCCCGCAGAGGAGGACTGTGGTCGATGTTCTGGACGAAGATTCTCTTTTGCATCGAGACAAAAAGTCCTTCACCATTTCTGATCGCGGCCACTCTGGACAGGATTCCGCAGCTGTCTAGAATGGCACGCACCGCGTTACCGCCTCGCCCAATGTGTGGTGGATCTTCGAGCGGAGATCGAACAGCCCGGGCATTGTTTGCAAGAGATCGGTTGCGATCCGACCGGACAGAAATCGCGGTCTGGAATTGAATAGACCGTGCCGCCGCTTGCTTCTGCGCTCCCCGGATCTCAAGATGCGTGGCCCGCTTGTTTGGAGAGACAGATGGCCAGCAACAAAGATTTGTTCGACGATACCGCGATGACATTCGGAGAGCATCTTGAGGTGCTCCGTTTTTATTTGATTCGCGCCGTGATTGGTCTAGCCCTTTGCGTATTCTTCTCACTGCTGTTCGGTGAAGAACTCGTTCGCTTGATCCGCCAGCCGGTTGATGCGGCACTTCGTCGAGCCAACATTACGGCAGGAGTTCAGGACGTCGAAAAAGAGTTCGACTTTTGGAAGTCCGTCAGCAGCGGCTTTCGTCACATGATTGTTCCTCCAGCCGTACCGACACGTGAACAACTTGAGCAGGCGCAGCCGCAAACCGGAAATCTCAAACAATCGATCATCATCGAATTGTCGGCACACGAACTGGCGACGCAACTCCACGAAGCCGCACCCGTGCTTTACCCCTCTGCGCCGATCGAGTTAAAAGACAAGACGTTGACTCTGCTCGCCAGGTCGGAAACGTTTTCACAGTTTCGGCGGAGCATCGAAAAAATGGATCGCCCCGTGACACTCAACGTCCAGGAGGCGTTTGTGACGTACATGAAGGTTTCCTTCATTGCCGGCCTGATTCTGTCCAGTCCGTGGGTATTTTTTCAGCTTTGGTTGTTTGTGGCCGCCGGGCTGTATCCGCATGAACGGAAGTACATTTATACCTACCTGCCCCTGAGCGTAATCCTTTTTCTCGGGGGCATCTCCTTTTGTTTTTACTGCGTTCTTCCGACTGTTCTCGACTTCCTTCTGGGTTATAATGTTCGGATCGAACTCACCGCACAGATCCGGATCTCCGAGTGGATCAGTTTTGCCGTGATGCTGCCGCTGATGTTTGGCATCAGCTTTCAATTGCCTCTAGCCATGCTGTTTTTGGCAAAAATCAATGTTTTTTCGCTCCAAGTTTACATCGCTCAGTGGCGAATGGCGGTCTTGGCAATCGCGGTGCTTTCGATGCTGCTCACGCCCACCCCCGACCCAATGACCATGCTCTTGATGATGGCCCCGTTGCTGCTTCTGTACGGTCTGGGAATTGCTTTTTGCTATTGGACATCGCCCAAGGCATCCGTGGAGGAGGCGAGATAGGCCGTCATTTTCAGTCACGCCCGTCCTCGCCTAAAAACGCGAGGACGGCCGGAAATTTCCCGCGGGTTCAGTCGCTCTCTTTCAAGAATCCGTAAAAATTTGTGGCCCAACGAGGCTGAAAAATCGATCGTGTCGTCAGCCATCAGGGTTGCGTGAGGGGCCTGTTTTTACCTGAGTTTCAAATCACGGAGTGACCTCATCGGAGCCGGATCTTTGCCACCCAATCGGCACCGTTCCGTAGCCGGCTTGCACCGTGTGTTGACAACGCTTGTGCGGGACATTTTTGTCGCTGACTGAGCAGCAATCAACAGACTCTCGGCACGGCTGGGGGCGTTGCCTCGTCGTGCGAACAGGCCGTGCGTTCGCACGTTTTCCATGTCAACGAACGGCGTGTCTCGCCGTACCGTGCCGTTTTTGCGGCCGTGTTGTAACCGTAATGCACCACCGATTTCCTGTCTCGGACTAATCAATGTTGCCTCGATCGGAGTCAGCGTCCGCCTCCGATCAGGGTTGGCCGAAACATGGGATCGAGCACACGAATTCCGGCTAAAGAACAGTCACGTCGACGCTGTGGAGATCCCTGCGACGACAAGTGTTTTTCTGCGTATGTTCAGTGGACTGTTAGAAATTCGAAGATTCTGAATCAGTCGCCAAGAGTCTGATTTCGATATCGAATTTCTTGATTGATGATGGTTTCAAGAGAGTTATAACACCGTTTCACGGATCCCAAATTTCGGAAATTTCCCATTAGTCGTTTGACAAGAGAATCTGCCCCGATATTCTGAAACGCACGCGGACTGGAAACTCTAGTCAGTTATCCCAGTTCTCCATGAGATACCTCGTACGATTCCGTGTTAATCGGCACAACTGTCGTAAGAGGTGGGTGACCCGAATGTCGGGAATACCTTGTTTTGTATTTGCAACGTGAACGAAGGAGATTGAGATGAGTCGTTTGTTTGGTTTGGTTTTGGCGTTTGGTGTTGTTGTTGGTTTTGGTGTTGGTACAGCTGAAGCTCGTAGCTGCTGTAAGCCGGCCAAGCAAAAGTGCTGCAAAGTTGAGCGACAACGCTGCTGCAAGCCAGCTCGGACCTGCTGCGCACCAGCCAAGGCATGCTGTGGTGCCAAAACGGCTTGCGGTACTGCCAGTGGTTGCGGTGTCACTGCACCAGCGGCAGCGATGGGAGCTCCTGTTCCTCCAGTTGAAAATGCTCCAGCACCGATCAAGTGAGTGCCAGAGTCGCGCATTGAGATCAATAGTTTGAAAAATGGTCTTCCGGGTATTTCTCGGAAGACCATTTTTTTATCGGTGCTGTGTCTGAACAGACATCGATTTTTCAGCCCTCCGGCGGGAAATCAGGCACGGGCTTCGTTGTGGACAGCGCCGTTAGTGGACGGCTTTTGAGCGATTATCCAGACGGCTGCAGTTCGCGGATCGTCCCGGGATAGATTGCGGTGGCGTGATGGTCACCGATTTCGGCACCAGCTAATTTTTCGCCTACCCAATCCCAGCGGGCAAACGAGATCAAGTCGCCACAAGCCGCGGAGTAACGTGCCTAACACGGTCCAACAGCGATACAGGGGCGCGACGGGCGTACTGGCAACGACAGCGTTGTGGTGAGCGAAGCGATAGTCTGCTTTTAGAGGTACGGGGATGCATCGCATCCAGTCACGCTCCCCACGCGTCGATCCTGTAATGCAATACAGACTTTGACCGGCCGATTACTTTTTCTGGGATGGCGGTGCAACTTCGTTCGTTCCTCCGACAGAGCTCGTCGGTAATTCGACACCACCACCGGTGGTCGAACCCGGACCAGAGTTAATTTTAACCGATCCAGCGGTAGTCCCCGGACCGGCCTTTGTTTGAACCCCCTCAGCGGTAGTCGTCCCCTTTGACTCGGGCCTTTTCGCAGGTTCACAGCCGACATTTAAAATGGATAAGCCAAACGCCACCAACATTGAACTGACAATATGAACATTTCGCATTGAACGATTGACCTTTTGTTCCAAGTAGCACAGCATTTTTGTCGAGTGATGCTGACAATTGTCTTGCCGTAAGCATCACTCGACAATAGGAATAGAAATCATCACGGTCTGTAGGTACCAATCGCAGGAAGTCACTTGCAATCTATTAAAATGTTCCTCAAGAAATAACGCAACTGTGTTTATGAGGGTGAGCCGGTGCTTGGCATGAATTCAATGACAACATTGAGCAAAATCCGAGTTAGAGAAAGTCTGCAGCTTCTGGATCTCACACGTTAGTCGGTCTGCGGTGTCTTTCGGGAACTTTCTCCGTGATATTTTATCTGGCGATCTGGGACTGGGATGACGTTTCGCTGGTGTTCACCGGTCGGTCTCTTGATCGCGGGAGAATGTTCGTTCCGCCGCCGGAAAAAACGGCTGGTAGCGGTTGCCTCCGGAGGGGATTGAAAAATCCGCGGACAGGACGGGAGAGTTCAATTGACGATTGAAATCCACGATTTAAAATCAAGAACCATGACTCTTCGCCAACAGTATTTCAAACGCTATCGCATGGAACTCGACTTGGGTGGGATGCTGCTTCCCGCGGCGTCTCTACCGAATCATTTTTTTTGGGTGGCGTGGGATGCCACCGATGTCGATCGGCATGCGTTGGTAAAGCATCGCAGCTTTCGTGACGAGGTGGATGCGGAAGTTTTTCCCAGTCTTGGCGAATATCCCGGTTGCCAGCGTCTGATGCGAGACATCAGTCAGCAGGCGGGTTTTTTGGGTCCGTCCACTTGGCTGATCATTCATGACGGCGAGGGGGGGGCGTCCTGCGATTGCGGGACGATTCAGGGCCTGAGTCAATCCGCACAGGTGGGCTCGATTCAAAACGTCGGTGTTGTGCCGGAGTATCGCGGGTTGGGGTTGGGTCGTGCTCTCGTCCTCCGGTCTCTGCAGGGATTTGCAATGGCGGGGCACCAGCGGACGACACTGGAAGTGACAGCGACGAATTTTTCCGCCGTGGAGCTGTACCGTAGTCTTGGTTTTCGGGTTGTGAAAACGATGTATCGTTCGGCACCTCTTGAAGAATTCGTCTATTAGTCGCGTCTGATTGTTCTCCTTGTCCCGCATGGACAAGGCATACTTGATCGATCCGGATTCCAATTTTTGAAACCCAATTCCGATGACTTTCTCGGTCGGACCGAGTACTCTCGCCGTCGACTCCGTTCCTCAAGTTGTGGGACCCTGTAACCGATTTCGAAGCGACTGGAGATGCTTTGTTCCAACTCGGCGACCGTCCGAAATGAACAGTCATCAGACATCGGGTACGCTTTTTTTTGACTTCGGCAGACGTCTGTGCTGTCGCAATCAACCTTCTTATTCGTCGACATCCCGCCGGTATTTGCCTATTTGCGATTCCCTTGGACAATCGCAGTGGCAGCCGTCTGTTGGCGTGGCCCAGAGGCGTTCACCGAATGTGGCGTGAACACATTCGGCGGAACGCCACTTTTCTTGATGCCAGCCATGCTCGTCTTTTCTGATCGGACTCACCCACTTCCCAGAGACGTTGATCAGGAGTCGAACCGGTGTTTACACGGTTTTGTTTTACGGGATGTGCGTTGTGGCGAATGCCGACACCGGCAATAGGCCAGCGGGAATTCAAAGCCTTGAAACGGCGGTTGGGGGTCGCCCAAAAAACGTGGTCGATGACACCTTTCGAAGCGGAAAATTTGAGGTGACGGCAGTTGCGTATGTCGAGTGTCTAATCGCCAAGGCAAAAACAACAGACCCCTATCATCTGTACAACCGTGACAAGGTCGGTGCGAAGGACAATGTTGGCTGTCAGATCAATCGCGGAGGAGTCCTCGGCAAGTTTTCCTGTCCGTCGACGCCAAGTTTTCCAGCTTTCCGGTGCATCCCGTTAGCGATGAAGAGGCCTGTCGCTTTGCCAAGTGGGTGCACAACGGACAGGGGGACGGTGATCCGGAAGCGGGTACCGACGCTCTCGAGGGGTACAACAATGAAGACGGGGGGCCAGATCCAGCGTCATCCGGATGTAAAAGGGTGCGTGCCCACAGAGGGTGAATGATACAAGGCAGCCGACTTCGATCCCGACAAACTCCGGTGGCGCTGGCTATTGAAACTATCCGCCGCGCAGAGATTCGCGCGGGAACAACGTCGCGAATTTCTTTATCGACAGTTGTTTTGATTCGGAACAGTTCCTGACGAATGCGGAGTGGTTCACAAACGCAGCGACTCCCTGCGGAACATTCGATCAGGACGGGAATGTCTATAGAGTCGCCTGAAATACGGATCCGGGAGATTTCAAGAGGTCTCCGTGGTGGCTCGTTCGGCAACGACGGAGGCCTAGATATTCGCGGTGCGGATCCACCGTAAAACGCCACAGAAAAATGTGAGCACATTGTTTTTGGGATCGATGCACAGCGGAGAACGACTTTCCACGGGATGCATTAACCAACCCGCAAACGGGCTAACATTTTTTTCGATTGGTTGGTTTGATGACCACACGGGCGGGCTGAGCCTGACATTGGCACTCGACGATCTCGATTCCAGCGCACACGAAAACGGCCACTTTGTTGTGTTCGTCAATGGTTGGCAGGATCTCGACGATGAGGCCCCGTTCCAAGAAAAATTACCTCTCAGGCAGGTCGATCTCGATTGCGTTCCTCAGCTTGATCTGAAGGTATTGCCGCAATTGGGAGGCAGGTACCGAGCGGTGATGCGGAAATGATACGGCCGAGATCGCACGACAGCGGCGGTATATTGATGCCCTTAAGGGGCATCCAGCACGGCTTGGGTATCAGTTTTCTGACGAGCCCGAGTACAACAACGTTTGCCGCAAGCAGAGAGACATTCATCCTCGAAAAGAGTTTTTGAACGGATTGGTCACGCTTCGAGATCCAGTGCGTGACTGGGATTCGAACACGAATCACCGCATGCAATGGCTCTTTAACGAGGTTCCTCACAAAGAAGGCGATATCGCGGACGGGAAAGTTTTTTTTCCGGCGACGGACAGTTTTCAAGTCGATCGCTATCCGATTGGAGCGGGGACTCTATTTTTCGATGCCCTAGATTGGAGTCCGATTCTCATGCCATGGACGATGGCACAGAGGGTCGCTGGAATGGCAAAAATGCACGATGACCGGTCACCCTGCACGTCGTGGGTGGGTTTCAGCCATTCCTCCCCAGACTGGCGTGATCCGCTGTCTGACGCAATACGAGAGATGGCCTTCTCATCACTCACCATCGGGTCTTGGGGGGTCGTTCATTTAATCTCTAGTGGCACCTCACCAAACATCTGCGACAATGTCGCGAAGCTCCACAAACAGATTCGTCAGCGGTTTCCCGCTTTGGAGTAGAGTCCGGAGAAGCGTTCGTTTGTCGCCCTGCACCAGTACAAGGGTATCACGCGTCTGTTTCGTGCTGAACTCGTCGCCGATGTCACCACGCCGGGTCTCGAGGAGGATCAACACGAGTACTTTATTGTGTCAGATAACAGCGGACCGTTTCCAGGCGTGGCGTTTCGCAGGAAACTTCCGAACAGGAAGGGCACAGAGTCACGACCGGCAACGGTACTCAATGAGGCTTAGGAGCGACCGATTTCCTATCACGCCCAGAGTGGCGAGTGGGTGATTCCCAAGGTCTCAGCCCTAGAGCGACGAGACGGAATCCGTGGCGTCCTTGTTTGCACCGGCTAGCGAGTGGCGCACGGCTGCGAATCCCGGCCACTCGTACTCGAGCGTTAGTCGATGGCGAAACGAGGCCCCCTGCCAAGCCGCTGACGACTCTTGGTGGCAATAAGTCCCGTGCGCGAGACGCAGGTTTTAGACGCGCAACTCCTCGGCCGTTTGTTTCAGGTCATTTGCGTAACGACGGCGGATCGGTTCAATGACATTTTTGACAAATGCATCGACCTGCTCGGGTGCCCGTCCCACAAATCGGCGTGGATCCAACGTCCCGGTCAGATCTACGTTGCGAAACGCCGGATCTGACGTCAGCCGCTCAATCAGATCATTGTGTTGGCCCCGTTCTTTGACCTGGCTGGCCGCTTCTTGACTGTGAATTCGAATCCGTTCGTGAAGATCTTGTCGGTCCCCTCCGGCACAAACGCCGGCCATCAGGATTTCCTCGGTTGCCATAAACGGCAACTCCTCGTCCAGATGTTTTGCAATCACTTGGGGATAGACGACCAGACCATCGACCACGTTGCGGTACAGGATCAGAATTGCGTCTGTTGCGAGAAACGCTTGCGGAATGATCAATCGTCGATTGGCACTGTCGTCCAGAGTCCGCTCCATCCATTGAGTCGCCGCAGTTTGAGCCGCCGAGGATGACAGGCTGATCACAAAACGGGCCAAGCCACACATCCGCTCCGAACGCATCGGATTACGTTTGTAGGCCATGGCAGAGGATCCGATTTGATGCTTCTCGAAGGGCTCTTCGATTTCTTTGAGGCTTTGCAGCAGTCTCAGATCAGATCCCGACTTGTGAGCGGATTGTGACAGGCCCGCCAGCAAGTCCATCACCTGTGAATCCACCTTGCGAGAATACGTTTGGCCTGTCACCGGATAGGCTTCGTCAAATCCCATTTTGCGGCAAACGATTCGGTCAAGTTCTTCAACCTTCGCATGATCGCCGTTGAATAGTAGAAGAAACGTTGCTTGAGTCCCCGTTGTTCCCTTAACGCCTCTCAATTTGATCGACG